>Ga0172368_10000289_pt1 | contig 72013 bp, 62 predicted proteins | sample Lak11m_FD_114540 | JGI IMG/M metagenome (GOLD analysis project Ga0172368, IMG submission 114540) | Freshwater microbial communities from Kabuno Bay, South-Kivu, Congo - kab_022012_11m | ecosystem: Environmental > Aquatic > Freshwater > Lake | place: Democratic Republic of the Congo: South-Kivu...
AATGCGAAATATAGAGCCTTGTTTTAGAAAGTTTGGGCTGATACTCCCGGTTGAGTAAAACCCGGTTCGTACGGGCTTGATTTTGAAGATGTTTTGCCCCTTCCAGTTTGGCCACTATGTTTCTTAAAGGATGGAGGTGGCCGACGGAATAGGCCAGCTGGTCCGGATCGGTAATCTCGGCCATGCGGGCAGCGGCATGCAGGGCGGTCAGCCTTGCCACATCCGTGGTGGGTAAACGTCGGTAGGGCATTGCCAAATATCAGGATTAAAATAGGAAAAATGTATCTTCGTTCACACATATAATCTCAAGCAATGTTTGATTCAACCGTATACACCAATCGCCGCTCCGCGCTCAGGCGGCTCATGGGAAAAGGGATCGTCCTCCTCCCGGGAAACGTGGATGCCGCTTTCAATTATCCGGCCAACCCCTATCATTTCAGGCAGGACAGCACCTTCCTGTACTATTTTGGTCTGGATCACGCTGGATTGGCAGGTGTTATTGACCTGGATTCGGGCGAGGACCGGATTTTCGGCAATGATGTTGATATCGATGATATCATCTGGATGGGTGTGCTGCCTTCGATCAGCGACCTGGCTGCACAAGTTGGCGTTAACAATACTGCACCCTACGCCAGCCTTACTGAATATATCAGTAACGCCCTCTCAAAAGGAAGAATGGTTCATTTTCTTCCGCCTTACCGAGGTGAAACTGCCATTGAATTGGAACGACTGCTGAAAATCCCGGTGGCACAGTTAAAAGCCGGGGCCTCACCTGAGCTGACCAAAGCCGTGGTAGCCCAGAGATCCATTAAGGATGCCGGAGAAATTGCCGAAATTGAAAAGGCCTGCAATACAGCTTATCTGATGCATACCACTGCCATGAAAATGGCCAGACCGGGCACATGGGAGCAGGAGATTGCCGGAACCATTGAGGGGATCGCACTGGCGAACGGCGGACCGGTCTCCTTCCCGGTGATCCTGAGCATGAATGGTCAGACGCTTCATAATCATGATCATAGCCAATACCTTGAAAAAGGAAGACTGATGGTGGTCGATGCCGGTTGTGAAACGGGAATGCATTATGCATCCGATCTTACCCGGACGGTTCCGGTGGGAGGCAAGTTTGATGCAAGGCAAAAGCCTGTTTATGAGGCTGTATTGGCCGCCAACATGAGAGCAATCGGGTCCATCAGGCCCGGTGTTCTTTACAGGGACATTCACCTCCTGGCTGCAAAAACTCTTGCCGAAGGATTGAAAGCAGTCGGTCTGATGAAAGGAAATACCGATGATGCGGTAGCCACCGGTGCTCATGCCCTGTTCTTCCCTCACGGTCTGGGCCATATGATGGGACTCGATGTTCATGACATGGAAAATATTGGGCAGATCCATGTGGGGTATGATGATGAGATCCGCCCGGCAGATCAGTTCGGTCTGGCATTCCTCAGGCTGGGCAGAAGGCTCAAGGAGGGATTCGTTCTTACGGTCGAGCCCGGATGCTATTTCATTCCGGCCCTGATCGATCAGTGGAGAGCCGAAGGACTTCACAGGGAATTCATCAATTACGATGAAGTGGAGAAATACAAGAATTTCGGCGGGATCAGGATTGAGGATGATGTGCTGGTTACTGATACCGGATGCCGGGTGCTTGGTAAGCCGGTTCCAAAAACTGTTGGGGACGTTGAGAAACTAATGGAAGAATAAAGACCAGGGGGAAAGGAAGTTAGGGGGTATGGGGATGAGGGGGAACTACGATTTAAATCCGACGGTAAGGGTTGACGGAGCTACGGTTCACGTGGGGTGGGAGGCCATTGCCGGGCATATCCTTTCAGATTCGAAAATCGGGATTAATCCGGTTAAAATCATTGTTATTGAGTGCTATACGGGGATTCTGTATTCGGATTTGCTCAATGGAATCGAAGCGTTGAAGCCCAACCGGGTGATTGATTCCCGTACGCTCTTTAAACCTGAAGAGGAGATCCTGAAAATGACCTGGCCGGATGTAACCGACGACAGGATCTTCGGTTATATGTCCCGGTTAGAGATGAAGGATTTTCTTGATCCTGAAAAGATTAAGGAGTGCCGAAATAAAACGGACCTGGCCGGGAATGAGTTAGTGGTGGTTTTCGGTCCGGGTGCCAGCCTGATTTTTGAGAATACGGGTCTGATCATATATGCAGATATGGCCCGGTGGGAGATCCAACTCCGCATGCGGCGTCAGCTGGTGAAGGGACTGGGGGTTGACGACCATCGGATGGAATTCAGCCATCAGTATAAGAGAGGCTATTTTGTCGACTGGCGGGTGTGTGACCGTCTGAAAGACCGACTATTCAGGAGCATCGATTATTTCCTGGACACTTATCTGGAAGGATCGCCAAAGCTGATATCCGGACCGCATTTCCGGCAGGGACTGAAAACAGCTTCAGGCAGGCCTTTCAGGGTGGTTCCTTATTTTGATCCGGGTCCCTGGGGGGGGCAATGGATGAAGGAAGTTTGCGGTTTGGATCCTGCTGCTGATAATTATGCCTGGTGTTTTGACTGTGTACCTGAAGAAAACAGTCTGATGCTTGAGGTTGAAGGGGTGAGGTTTGAAACCCCGGCGATCAATTTGGTCCTGTTTGAATCAAAGGATCTTCTCGGTGACGGGATCCTTAAGCAATTCGGCCGGGAGTTCCCGATCAGATTTGATTTCCTCGACACCATGGGAGGAGGGAATCTTAGCCTGCAGGTGCATCCGCTGAAGGAGTACATCCGGGAGAAATTCGGGATGGATTACACTCAGGATGAAAGCTATTATATGCTGGAGGCCGGTCCCGACGGGTGTGTCTTTTTGGGAATCAGGGACGGTGCCGATCCTGAGGAGATGATCACCAGGCTGAAGGAAGCCAACGCTGGTGGAACGGCGTTTGAGGCTGAAAAATATATCAATGTCTGGCCGGCTAAAAAGCACGACCATTTTCTGATACCTGCCGGTACGGTCCACTGCTCCGGGAAGAATTCCATGGTACTGGAAATCAGTGCAACACCCTACATTTTTACTTTCAAACTTTGGGATTGGGCGCGTCTGGGACTTGACGGAAAGCCCCGACCCATCAATATAGAGCATGGTGCAAATGTGATCCAGTGGGACCGGAGGACGGAGTTTGTAATGACAGAACTGGTAAACCAGGTGGTTTCTCTTGGCTCAGGTGATGGATGGCGTGAGGAGAGAACCGGTTTGCATGAGCTTGAATTTCTGGAAACCCGAAGGCACTGGTTTACAAAGCCGGTTAAGCATCATACGGGTGGCACCGTCAACGTTCTCAACCTGGTGGAAGGAAGAGAAGCCATCATAACGTCACCGGCAGGTGCTTTTGAGCCCTTTGTGGTACATTATGCCGAAACCTTTATTATTCCGGCTTCAGTTGGAGAATACCTGATCTCTCCCTGGGGCGAAAGCCTGGGTCAGGAACTTGCAACGATCAAGTGCTTCGTCAGGGCTTTAGGTTAGCAGCCAGAAATTCACGGTTCAGCCGGGCAATATGGGCGATTGAGATGTTTTTCGGACACTCCACCTCACAGGCTCCGGTATTGGTGCAATTCCCGAATCCAAGCTCGTCCATTTTTGCAACCATGGCTTTTGCCCTTCTTACCGCTTCGGGTTTTCCCTGAGGCAGGAGAGCCAGCTGGGACACCTTTGCAGACACAAACAACATGGCTGATGAATTCTTACAGGTTGCAACACAGGCGCCGCATCCGATGCAGGCTGCTGCATCCATTGCCTCATCAGCCTTGTGTTTTGGAATCAGGATGGCATTACCGTCCTGAACGCTGTTTGTATTGACTGAGATGAATCCGCCTGCCTGCAATATCTTGTCAAATGCGCTGCGGTCAACCATGAGGTCTTTGATTACCGGAAAACCGCCGGCCCGCCAAGGTTCTATCACAATCGTATCCCCATCCCTGAATTTCCGCATATGCAGCTGGCAGGTGGTAATACTTTCATCTGGTCCGTGCGCCCTGCCATTAATAAACAGACTGCACATTCCGCAGATTCCCTCGCGGCAGTCGTGATCAAAGGCGACAGGTTCAACATTTTCCCTCACTAATTTTTCATTGAGAACATCGAGCATCTCCAGAAAGGAGCTGTCGGCAGATATGTTTTGAATGGTATAGGTTTCGAACCGGCCTTTGGCTTTGCGGTTCTCCTGGCGCCATACTTTAAGTGTCAGATCCATGGTGCTATTCTTTGTAGTTCCTGGTTTTTACTTCAATAAATTCATAATCAAGGGGTTCCTTGTTGAGTATAGGCTCCTGGTCTGATCCCCTGAATTCCCAGGCTCCCACATATTTGAACAGATCGTCGTTGCGTCTGGCTTCTCCGTCGTCCATCTGGTACTCTTCGCGGAAGTGCCCGCCGCAGGATTCTTCCCGGTGGAGGGCATCTTTGGCCATCAGTTCCCCGAGCTCAAGAAAATCCGCCAAGCGGTTGGCTTTCTCCAGCTCAACGTTCATTGCGTCAGCCTTTCCGGGGATCCTTACGTCACTCCAGAATTCTTTACGGACCTCCCGGATCTTTTCAATTCCCTGTTCCAGCCCCTTTTGGGTGCGGCCCATACCAACATGGTCCCACATAGCCTGCCCGAGTTCCTTATGCAAAGTATCAACTGATTTTTTGCCCTTAATATTCATCAATCTGGCGATATCAGCCTCAACACCATCCTGCGCCTGTTTGAATTCAGGCACGGTTTTCGGATCCATCCGGGCAACAGAAAGCTGATGCGAAAGATAGTTCTGGATGGTATAAGGAAGGACGAAATATCCGTCGGCAAGTCCCTGCATGAGTGCCGAAGCACCGAGGCGGTTGGCCCCGTGGTCAGAGAAGTTGGCCTCTCCGATGGCAAACAGTCCGGGAACAGTGGTCATCAGTTCGTAATCCACCCAAAGGCCTCCCATGGCATAATGGATGGCAGGGTAAATCATCATCGGAGTTTTATAGGGATTTTCATCGACAATTTTCTCATACATCTGGAAGAGGTTTCCGTATCTATCCTCAATGACTTTTTCTCCCAGCCGGTTAATTGCGTCTTTGAAGTCGAGGTAGACAGCCTGGCCGGTTCCTACTCCGTAACCTGCATCACACCTTTCCTTGGCTGCTCTTGAAGCCACGTCTCTGGGCACCAGGTTCCCGAATGCAGGATATCTTCTTTCCAGATAATAATCGCGCTTTTCTTCAGGAAGATCAGTTGGTTTGAGTTTACCTGCCCTGATTTTTTCAGCATCCTCCTTTTCCTTTGGGACCCAGATTCGTCCGTCGTTCCTGAGGCTTTCGCTCATCAGTGTAAGTTTGCTCTGGAATTCGCCGTGAACCGGGATACAGGTTGGATGAATCTGTACGAATGCCGGATTGGCGAACATGGCACCCCGCTTATAGGCTTTCCATACTGCGCTGGCATTGGATCCCATGGCATTGGTGGAGAGGAAGTAAACGTTTACGTATCCGCCCGTGGCCAGAACCACTGCATGCCCGAAATGAGTTTCCAGGGCGCCGGTTTCGAGGTTACGGGTAACAATTCCGCGGGCAACTCCGTCAACCAGCACGATGTCCATCATTTCGGTGCGGTTGTACATTTTTACGTTACCAGCAGCAATCTGGCGGTTAAGCGCTCCATAGGCGCCAAGCAGCAGCTGTTGGCCGGTCTGACCTCTGGCATAGAAGGTTCTTGACACAAGAGCGCCTCCGAACGACCGGTTGTCGAGGTATCCGCCGTAATCCCTCGCAAAGGGAACCCCCTGCCCGACACACTGGTCGATTATGCGGTTTGACACCTCAGCCAGGCGATATACGTTGGCTTCCCTTGCGCGGTAATCACCTCCCTTGATGGTATCATAGAACAGGCGATAAACACTGTCACCATCATTTTGATAATTCTTGGCCGCGTTAATCCCGCCCTGGGCTGCGATCGAGTGTGCCCGGCGAGGGCTGTCCTGGTAGCAGAAGTTTTTAACCTTGAATCCCAGTTCGCCGAGTGAGGCAGCAGCAGAGGCTCCGGCCAGGCCGGTGCCAACCACGATGATGTCGAATTTTCTCTTGTTGGCCGGATTGACCAGGTGCTGAGTTGATTTGTATGTTGTCCATTTGTCCGCCAGGGGACCTGATGGGATTTTAGAATTGAGTTTCATAGTCATAGTATTAAGTGGCCGGGGTATTGATCCTGCCTTGAAATTGTGATTAAATCATTGAAGAAATCTTAACCCACAGTGGAATCAGGGCAAAACCGCCTGCAACCAGCAGGGTATAGATCAGCCCAATAACATCCAGTCTTTTGCGCCATTTGTTATTACTCAAGCCAAGGGTCTGGAATCCTGCCCAGAATGCATGGGACAAATGGAATCCAAGTGCAATTGCGCCCAGGACATAAACAATATCGATCCACCACCACTCGATAAAGAAACTGGTGACCAGAGCATAGGCGTTTTCCATCCCTTCAGGAGCACCGGCATCCAGGAGTTCATGACCGGTGAACTTGATCTTCCAGAAGAAGTTGGAGATATGGATTACCAGAAAGATCAGCACCAGGGAGCCCAGTATAAACATATTCCTCGATGCCCATTTGCTGCTGTTGGCACTCTGTTGAGTGTCATACTTCATGGGCCTGGCATTTTGGTTCTGAAGGGTCAGAATGCCAGCGTACAGGACGTGCAGCACAAACCCGATTGCCAGGATCGGCTCAACGATTTTGATCACAGGATTGGTGCCCATAAAATGGGCAGCGCGGTTAAAAAGCTCCCCCGTTTTATCAAAGAGGATCATGGAGTTAACCGTCAGATGCACCAGCAAAAAGGTAATCAGGAACAATCCCGACAAACTCATCAACACCTTCTTGCCGATGGAAGAATTCAGGAAATTGGACATAATAGTAGGTTTTAGTCGAATGGTTGAAATTAGCCATTCGGTGTGACTTTCCAAATTTTCTGGCTTTTGTTTGCCTATTTTTGATGTATGATAACAGTGGTTATATCCAGTGAAACCGGCCCGATCCGCTGCAGGATTCAGGGTTCCGGTTATCCCCTTGTGTTCCTCCATGGGTACCTTGAATCGGCTGACATCTGGACCAATTTCATCCATGCTTTTCCGGCCTCGTTCAAGGTCATTGCCATTGATCTGCCAGGACACGGAAAATCCGGAGTTCCCGGGCCTGTAGCTTCCATGGATGGAATGGCACGAGCGGTTATACGAGTAATGGATGAACTCAATCTCCCCAAAGGATTTGTGGTGGGGCACTCGATGGGCGGGTACACAGCATTGGCCATGCTGGAACATTTTCCGGAGAGGTTATCGGGCATATGCCTGTTTCACAGCCACACCAGGGCGGATTCCGAGGCCGTGATTGATAAAAGAAAGAGAGAGATCCGGATTGTTGAGCAGGGCCACAGCAACCTGTTGGTTCAGCAAAACATCCCCAACATGTTTGCCGAAGAAAATCCGCCACTGTTTAGCAGGGAACTGAGATTTACCCAGAGAATTGCCCGTAAAACGACTGATCAGGGCATCATTGCCGCAATCCGTGGACTGATGGAAAGGCCCGACAGATCGGAGATCCTGGCAAAGGCGTCTGTGCCCTGCCTGCAGATCATCGGCAGAAATGACAAGTATATCCCTTTTGAGGAAGTATCAATGAAAACGTTGTTGCCAGAGGGGTCTGAGAGGCTGATTCTGGACCACGCCGGGCATATGGGATTCATGGAGGAGAAGGCAAAAGCGTACCAGGGAATCCTCAGATTTCTCAGGAACCTGATTTAAACAGCCGGTCGCGGTCACGGAGGGATGCCTGTGAAGTCCATTCCTCAGGTACGGCTTTCCAATTTTTTCCGGCTTGCGGCTCAATGGTGCCCTTTTCCCGGATCCATTTGGAAAGGAGGAATCTGAAATCGGATTCTCCCTCCCTGATGATTCTGCTTTCAAGCTCCGGCTTGCTGATTTTTGCCCCTAAAAGGAGATGGTTTCCGCCGCCACTTGCCCTGTATGAATTCATCGCCACGGAATAGGTAGCCGCAGGATCAAAAGGCCGGCCATCTGAAAGTTTCAGGATCCTTACCATTGAGCCCGAGGGTTTTGACAGATCCACCACGTACTCAATCCCCATGGCTGAATCAAAATTGTAGGAGGCATTGCGCAGTCTCCAGGTTCCGTCGGCCTGCCGGGTCATGTTAAGCATAACATCCTCCGGTCCGCTCATTTGTTTCATCCAGAGAGAATACGAATAGTTCAGATATCCTTCAATTTCCTGGCCTGAAAGCCTGATTACATTTAGCTGATTTTCAAATCTATATAACTTAAACAGATCTTTGACACATAGGGTTCCTGCCGGCAGAACAGCCCTGAACGAGAGGGGAGCGGTAAACGAAATATCAGCACCTGTGATGTCAAGCTGTGCTCTGTGGATCAGGTCGGTAAAAGCCGAAGGTCCGAAATAGGAGTCCTCAGAGGTAATAGTTTTGGTAATTACCCCAATGGGTTCATCCACATACTTCTGAACGCTGTCGATATAACCGGAAAAAGCTTTTATGAATTTTGGATCCGGATCATAATCAACAAGCCTGACATGAGTTCCGGAAATGCTGATCTGCGGTTTAGGGTTTCCACGTTGGGAAGCGATGGAAAGTGTGGCAACGGCAATCTCTTCAGCGCGGCTTTCAGAGCCGAGGATCAGAACGGAATCTCCTGCCGGGTCTGCAACTTTCAGGTTCCAGTGCCTGTGGTCATGCCCGGTAAAAACAATGTCGAATCCGGCAACTCTTTCTGCAACGAGCCGGGATGCATTTTCATTGAGGGGCTGGTCCGGATTCTGTTGCCCGTAGCTGGGATCAACACCCGCATGGAACAATCCGATAACTATATCCGGGTTTTCAATCGTCCTGATCTTTTCCATCCAAAATCCCGCCGATCCGATCATATCCTGAAATTGCATGCCAGTCCATAGCTGATGGGGTAACCAATCGGGCACCTTTGGGGTAATGATTCCCAGTATGGCTATTTTCAGACCTGCCCGGTTAATGATGGTGTAGGGCCTGAAATAGGGAGTCTGGCCTGATTCTCTGACGGCATTCGCGGCCAGCCAGGGATGGTTGAACTCCTTAACCAGCTTATCATAGACAGCGTGTCCGGTTTCTATATCGTGATTCCCGACCGTTCCGGCCGAGTATTCCATGAAATTCAGGATTCTGGCGGCAATATTCGGTTTGCCCGGTACAATGAAATTTGAATAATAGGAAGCCGGGTCCCCCTGAATAAGGTCTCCATTATCGAGGAGAATAACCTCCTGGTTCTTGACCTGTCTTTCACGGGTTGCCCAGGCACTGACCTGAGCCAGTGATCCTTGCAGTTGCTGGCCAGTATACCAGTCATTTGGGAAATAGGCGCCATGTACATCTGTTGTAACGGCAATTTTTAACGTTTTCGCCGGCTGGGCAATAGCCGGAAGGAGTGCCAGAACTATGCCGGCAAGTATTAAAAATGATTTTTTCATATACGGATAAACAAACAATCAACGGCAATTGATTGTGAAAAGTTTAAAGTGTTTTGGTGCTCAATATAGTAACGGCCTGGAGCAGGGTGTTGTCAATAGCCTGAATGATGGGATAAAAGCCGTCGTTATCGAGGAAATTTCTGGCGATATAAGCCTTGAGTTGGGTGCTCACTATCAGTTTTGATTCCTTCCAATCAGCCGGAGTGAAAGTAATCCCCTTCGAATTCACATGCGCCTTGAACTGAGCAAGGAGATCCTTTGAATCCAGGTAATCGGAGAGCTCGTCCACCTTGTCGAATACCGAGAGCTCGTCGCGGTGAAGGTCCGACCAGCTAAGGGCGTATTTATAGATCAGACCGGCCTGGTTGATTTTTACGAAGAAGGGTGTGATACCGCTGGTATCGTATGGAATGAAGAAATCGGGCATGACCCCGCCTCCGCCGTATACGGTTCTGCCTTTCGGTGTGGTATATTTCAGGGTGTCCTTGAAGTGGATGCTGTCGGCGGTCATGAATTCGCCCTTCCGGTAACGCCGTGCAATGTCATGATAGTAGTCATCCAGAGAATTTCCGTATGGTTTCTGGATGCATCTCCCGGATGGGGTATAATATCTTGCAGTAGTCAGCCTGAGTGCAGATCCGTCATTCAGAAGGGTCTGCTCCTGAACGAGGCCCTTGCCAAAAGAGCGCCGGCCGATGATCCACCCGCGATCGTTGTCCTGAATGGCTCCGGCCACGATTTCGGAAGCTGAAGCCGATCCCTCATCGATCAATATGGCAAGTGCCATGGATTCACCGAGATCTTCCTGCGAGGCACGGTACTCCTCTCTTGGACGCGCTCTGCCCTGAGTGTAAACAATAAGCTGTCCTTTTTCCAGGAAATCATCTGCAATCCGGATGGCCGGCTCCATGATTCCCCCCGAATTGCCCCGAAGGTCGAGGATGAGTTTTTTGCACCCCTGCTTTTTGAGTTTCGAGAGGCTCTCCTGAAACTCTGAATAGGTGGTTTGTGAGAAAGTTGTGATCTTAATGAAGCCTGTTTCCTGATTGACCATATAGGCAGTCTCGACACTGAAGACCGGGATCACGCCTCTTTTGAGGGTATAAACCAGTTTTTGTTTTGATCGGTTTCTCCAGATTCCCACCTTAACATCCGATCCTCTCGGTCCCCGAAGTCTCTCTACAATGCTGTCTTCGGGCATTTTTACACCCGCCACAGGGATACCGTCAACACTGATGATCCTGTCGCCCGGCATGATACCGGCCTTGGCTGAGGGGCCGCCTTTGATGGTCTGGATCACCAGGATCGTGTCATTCTGCATATTGAACTGAACCCCGATCCCGTCGAAGTTTCCACGTAGGGTCTCATTGACGCTCTTGAGTTCCTTATTTGGAATATAAATACTGTGCGGATCGAGTTTCTCCAGGATTGAGGGGATGACATCCTCCGTCAGGGTATCGATTCCAACTGAATCCACATAATTGGATTTGATGAAGTCGAGAACAGAATTCAGTTTATTATCGCCGGCAAAGATTTTTACCGGCATCTGGGAACCTGAATTATTTTTGAAAAGGTTCCCGATGAACATGCCGCTAATCAGGCAAGCCGCAAGGAGAAGCGGCAGCCAGATGGCCAATTTTGTGTTTTTGCCTGACATGTTCTTAAAATTAGCCGGTTATTCAACCGCCAGATAAACAACCTCAATCCCGGCTCTTTTCAGCAGATCGATCCCGTCATTTAGCCGGTAATTTTCACCATACACAACTTTAACGATGCCTGCCTGAATGATAAGTTTGGCACATTCAAGGCAGGGACTGGCTGTAATGTAAAGGGTTGCCCCTTCAGAATTGTTGCTGCTGCGGGCAACCTTTGTTATTGCATTGGCCTCGGCATGAAGCACATAGGGCTTTGAGTGACCATCCTCATCTTCGCAGATGTTTTCGAATCCTTTGGGCGTACCGTTGAAACCATCCGAAATGATCATGCGGTCCTTAACCAGCAGGGCGCCTACTTTACGCCGGATACAATAGGAGTTTTCCGCCCAAATCCGGGCCATCCTCAGGTATCTGCGGTCAAAAGCCTCCTGCTTTCCAGCCGGATCGTTGTTGTTATCCTTCCTCATGCCCTCATGCCCTCATGCCCTACTTCTTGCCTTCAGCTTTCTGAGCCGTAACGGTTTCTTTTTTTCTCGGCCTGGTGATGCCGTATGAATTCATAAACAGTTTGCCACGCTTGGTTTTTTTGTCGCCTTTTCCCATGATGTTTTTTATTTGATTGGCTGCAAAATTACAAAAAAGGATCACAGAATATCCTGTGTGAGTAAGTATTGATCAACCATGTATTTAGCTTCTCGCAGCATCTGGGTGTCTTTGGGTACTCCTGCATCAATTGCCTTCTCCACCACCTGGCTTTCCCATTCGGGCGTATTTTTAATTGCCTGGATATATTCCCTGACCATCTTGTCATATTCCTTTTGCCAATCGGGGTACAGTTGTTCCTTGAAGACCCTTTCGGGAAATCCCCATCCAAGGTTCTGAATGTTAGAGGGATTGGCCATCAGGACAATGACATCAGCATGTGTATAGGCGTCAGGAAATTTGAGGTCTTTCACATAGACCGGCTTTGTAAAGCTTTCAGGATAGACTGAAGAATTGTAGTACCAGAATTGCAGATCCCTGAATAGTTTACCAACGAGGTTGAGGTTGTACATTTCCCAGAAGAAGCTGTCGCCAATGATTATCCCGGATGGGAGAGAATCGGGATCTGCCGGGGTATTGGATAATTTAGGGTAACACAGTGAGGTCTCCCTGAGAGGAAAGAAGAGGTTCATCAGAGTGGCCAGATCGTTATCCGGATAGGCCACTGAATCGACCGGGGTCGGATTCAGCATCCGGAAATCGGTAACAGACCGGTTAAGACTGGTCTCAAGGAAATCGGCAAAAGCAACCGTCGCAACGGAGGATCCGTAATGACTCCAATGTGTGCCCGTTTTCGAGAATAGCGGGCAGCCGGAGGTCTCTTTTAGTTCTTTGAAACGTTTGTTGAAGTCAAGACAGGGAATGCCTGCCGCCCTGAAAGCTTCAGTAAAGGCCTCATAATTGGTTCTTCCTGCAGGACCCCTAAGCCGGTCGGGGATATATTCGGGGTAAATGTCCGTTTTTCCTGGAGCGATCATGACTAACAGTTCCTTCTGGTCGGTTTTCAGATAATTCCTTACTTGCCTCAGCCATCTTACCGAAAGGTTTACATGGTCGTCACCGGTAAAATTGCGTCCGAAATAGGATGAAATGAACCACTCCTCGTACAGATATCCGTCCTTGCCAATTATTACTCCGTTGGCATGTGGCTGCCGGAACAAGGAATAATCGATCTGGTTATAAAGCCGGGTAAAAAAATTCCTGAAGCCATAATGTTGTTCAATGAATTTGTTCATGGATGCCTGATAAGCGCCTGACCATAGGCTGTCGGGGTTAAAAGCGGGCAAATGCTGCTCATAATAACTTCCTGCCAGTTTCTTTTCTGGCAGTAGGCGTGTAATTGTCTGAAGCATCGGGAGTGAGAACACTACGATGAATGACAGGATTAATATGGCATACAGCTGGTTCCTTTTCATGTCAGAATCTGAAATAGATAAAAGGGCTGAATCCCTGGCCGCTCAGGGTTGCAATACACAAAATCAGGATAGCCACATAAAACACGCTCATGGCAATGTGTTGACGGGGAGAATAGTGCCTGAAATAGAAGAAGGACTGAAGGTCCAGCCCTTTACGGGTCAGGGTGATGAATGAAAAAAGGAAAGCCAGTGCCAGAACAGCGTAGAAGTGCGGGTTAACCGGCAGAATTCCGGGTTGAGTTTCGCATGTGAACAGTGTTTTAAGAAAAGCCAGGGCATCTGGCAGTTCATCAATCCTGAAAAATATCCTTGAAATGACTATCACCACAAATGTGAACATCATGGGTAACCATCTTCCGATCCTGCGATAAACCTTAAGCAGGAATAACTTTTCGAGGACAATAAACAGTCCGTGGAATGCACCATAAATGACAAAATTCCATGAGGCCCCGTGCCAAAGACCTGAGATCAGGAAAACCAGCCAGAGGTTGAACCACAATCTTCGTTTGGTTTGCACACGGTTACCTCCTAAAGGAAAATAAAGGTAATTCTTCATGAATGCGCTGAAGGTCATGTGCCAACGGCGCCAGAATTCTGAAACGCTCCCGGCAACGTAAGGGTTGTCAAAGTTCTCCGGAAACCTGAATCCGAACATTCTGCCTAACCCTATGGCCATGTCGGAATATCCGGAGAAATCAAAATATAGTTGCATGGTATACGCAAGGATCGCGATCCAGGCCGATGCAGAATCCAGCCCGGCTCCATTCGGCGACATGATCCGGTCAACTTCCATGGCAAGGGCATCCGCGACAAGAATCTTCTTGGCCAAACCCATGATGAACCGATAGAAGCCATACAGGATATCTTCACGGGTTTCCTTCCGGAGGGTAATCTGATCAGCGATTTCCTGGTAGCGGATGATTGGTCCGGCCAATAATTGGGGAAACATCATGATATACAAAAAATAATTGACCGGGTTTTTCAGGGGCGATTGATGTTTGCGGTAAACATCCACGGCATAGGTAATAGACTGGAAGGTGTAAAACGAAATACCGATTGGAAGGACGATCCGCTCCCATGTGATTTTCGGTGACCCGGCCCATTCCCTGAAAAAATTAACATTGTCAAGGAAAAAGTTGGCGTATTTGAAATAGAACAATAAACCCAGGTTCAGCGCAACTGACAGGCCGAGCAAAAATCTTTGGACCGGTCGGTTTGAAGATCCGCCCATGGTTTTGACCAGGTAAAAATTAGCCAGGCAGGAACCCAGGATGTATGGAAGAAAATCAGGTGACCCCCATGCATAAAAAACCAGGCTGAAGAAAACCAGTATATAATTTCTTACAGCTGCCGGAGAAAAATAATAGAAGAAAAGGACAACCGGAAGAAAGAAAAGAATGAAGATGATGCTGCTGAAAACCATGAATATATGTCGGAGAAGATCAGTTCGCGGGTTGATTTTGCTTCAAACCCTGCCAAAAGGCTAATAAAGAAAGGGATTTTTCATTTGAATTCTGGCGGAAAGTTTGGTTCATTTCCTTTTCAAGGAGCTTAAATGATAGGGTATTTCCTGCAATTACGGCCTTCCGGCAAATACCGACAGCAGTAGTTTCATATTTGGCCAAAAGACGGTTAAGAATTTTTCCACCCCTGATGCCGCCTTTTACCCGTCCGCTTTTTTGATCCCAGTCGGCTGGTTTGACTTTTTCACCGGTTGAATACTTAAAATGTTTGTACTTCTTTTTACCATTCTGAAGCTCGAAGAACCCAAATTTCACAATCAGGTAAATCAGGGTTGGCTTAATCGAAGCTGGTTCCTTTAGATAGAATCTCGCTGAAATATTCATATCCGGATTATATTAAAGGGGAATAATCAGGGGAATAATGTTAGCTTTTTTTTCGGAATACCACAAGGTCACTATTGACATTTTCGCCGTTTACCCTGAGATTCGGGTACCGGAAGGCCTCCAGCAGGTCGGCTTTGGTTTCAAATCCTTTCCTGAAGAGTGTAGATCCCAGTTCCAGGAAGGATTTTCCTCCTGAAAGCTGCTCCTGGCGCAGGATCATGATAAGAAGACCACCCGGTCTCAGAAGATCCAGACTCCGGCTAAGGTAGTAGTCCGACATACCGTTCGCGTGGGTTCTCCTTACCTCTTCAAGCTCTCTGACGGCTGTCCAGGATCCGGTTGGCGGGATTCCCATCACCAGGTCAAAGGGAAATCCTGGGAATCCTTCCAGTTTTCTTGTTTTAGGATTGGTGTGGTTCATGATCATCGAAGAGAAATCATGACCAATAACCTGAACGGCAGGATTCAGTATGGAAAGGATCCGCGAAGCAACAGGATTAGATTCAATTGCATGTAAATCAGCTCTTTGAATGTTTTTATCATTGAAGATAATTCCAATCCCCGCACTGGGGTCAAGTACTTTGGCGGTTGCATGGAGTCCGAATTGCCGCGAGAGATCCCACATCTTTCCGACAACCTGAACGGGTATTTGGCTTGCCAGATTTATATAGGAGGAGGAGGGTGATTGATACGCGGCGAGCAACTTTTTCTCACGGGTGGTGAATGCATGTCCGGCCGGAAACATTGAAAGAACGGACTCTATTTCAAGATTGAGATCAGCGGAGGGAACGGATTCACTGATAATTTCTGTCGACCGGCTTCTCCCGCGAGGTTTGGGTCCTGAAGTGTCATATCTGAAATCCCAGGTGGATAGTCTGAATGAATCATTGTAAAAGCGGTAATGTCCTTTTTTGGGGAAGGGAATTCTGAGGAATACCCCATTTTCATCCTCAAAGAACAGCGACGAGCTGTTAATTTTAGAAATCCTGACCACCTTGTTAACAGCTTTCCTTTTTTCATATTGGAGGAAAAGCTCTTTTCCGGGGTTGTTGCCAACCCATTTCTTGAATTCATCCAAATTTTTCGGATAATCCATGATTATGAATATTTAAAACCTAATAAATATATGGGATAAAGTTCCTCAAAAACAAATTTTTTGAACTATTTTTTAAAAATGAATATTTAAATCATAATAATTGTAAGGGTTATTAGATATTTTATTTTGATGATTACGGCAAAAAAAAAGACTCACCGGATGAGTCTTTTCTTTCTTTTTTCGCCTTTTATCTCTCTTCTTTGCGAAGCTAGTACCCAGGGCCGGGGTCGAACCGGCACGGCATTGCTGCCACTGGTGTTTGAGACCAGCGCGTCTACCGATTCCGCCACCTGGGCAGATAAGAGGGTACAAATATAAAAAAAACCCCGGTCTGTCAAACCGGGGTTCCTGTTTTTGAATGGTTTTAACCTACCTGATCATAAGCTTGGAAACCTGTCCGTTTACTTTAAGGAAATAAACGCCTTTGGCTTCGCGGGTCAGGTTAATGTTATCGTTATAATCCATCACTGAACGGACGAGTTTTTCATACACTACCTGTCCCTGGAGGTTGGTAATGCTGATGTTGAGATCCGTTGGCTGTGGGTTGGTCACATTCAGTGTAACGACTCCTTCGCTCGGGTTCGGATACACTTTAATGGATGAAGTGAGAGGATTGACCTCAACACCCATGCTCACGCCATTGTTGTAAACATCAGATAGCATGTTGTAGTAGGAAACCCTGTAAACCCTGTTCGGGCCGCCGGCAGGAAATTCTGAAGTGTTCCAATTGCCATTGATGCGGTACTTATACTCAATATTTCTGAAAGTTGGCAATCCTGTGACCGTAAGGGTATAAATGCCATCACCATCGGGATCTGTCAAATGGGTTGAACCGCTCCAATTGTTGAAGGTCCCGGCAACATCCAGAAAATCACCCCCTGCGGGGTTGAAGTATTTATTGGCAATCGGCAGGGTCATATCAACATTGAAAACCACTTCGGCACTGGTTGGAGCCCCTGTGTTATTGAGGTTCATCCGGATCATGGAGAGGTCTTCGTTTCCGCTCCATGATTCTCCGCCGATAAGGCGGTAAACGGTTTTACCGTCAGCATACTTATGGGATTGGTCAGAACCGATGGTGAACCGGTAAACACTATTGTCAGCTCCGGCGCCACCACCGTGGAATCCCTGGACGGAAGCGATATAATAGCCAGGCTCCAGGAATTCGGATTCACCGTCTTTTTCCATTGGAAGTGTGACCCATGTATTAAGCATTTCTGCGGTTACATCGGTGTAGGTGGAGGAGATCCTTTCGATCCATGCGGCAGCTTCCTCATCCCATTTGAAGATCCAGTACTGGAAACCGAATCCGGGTTTTGTGGAAGCTGTCGGATTGTCCTTCCTCTGCATGATCAAAACGGACATAGAGTTGACTTCGGTGGCCTTTTTTATGTCGTATGCTACCCCCAGGTAGTCACCGTCGTTGTTGCCGTGACCAGCGGTGCTGGAATAGGTTTCAAAATCCCAGTCACTGACGGAATATACACTGTCGGTGACATAATAGGTGTCCTTGTATACGTTGTTTTCGGGCACCCCGTCAGTTTGCCTTTGCTGAGCCGTCAGAACCATCTGGTAATTTCCGAAGCCGTCGGGCACAAAAGGTGTCGTTATTTCAAAGGTATCGCGTTGCAACGCCCAGATATCCACTACTTTTTGAGAAGTCTGGTTATAAACTGAAACCCCGTTCTTGAACACTTCTGCGTTGAGTTTGCAGTTCTCCTGATCTTCATATCCGGCATTGAAGAAAATACCCCTGAAGTTATAACCACCGAAATTGTCTGTTCCGGTTTGTGCGAATGGGATCATATAGATGAATCCTTCGTTCTGATCTTCTGCTGACAAATCAACGCTGTAAAGGTTGCTGGTTTCCAGCTGAAGCTCATTCCGGTAACCCTCGATCAGCTTAAAGTCGTCGACACACCAGAAATAGTGGCTGTTGGTATTCCAAACGAACCTGATCCAAACCTTGGGCATCCCGCCGGCTACCTCCGAGATATTAACTTCAGGGTAGGGATTGCGGCAGAAAATGTTTGTTTTGGTATCGTACACCATATTTGCAATTGCCCAATGGACTCCCTCATCATTACTGATCATGATCTTTACATCCGGTGCTCCGCAGCATGCCCGGAAATATTGCGAAAGCTTCATGATGATGGAAGCACGTCCTGTGCAATTGATGTCAGGCAGCTGGAACCATGAATAACCTCCAACCTGCGTAAACTGCCCATCGATGTAGTTGTATTCATCCATCGGCAATACGAAATAACCATCTTCCGGAGATTTCGAATAAATATGACCGGGGAGGAAAGTATACCGTCCCTTGATACTGTCTGTTCCTGCTCGCCAGGTCCAGTTGTGTCCCAGGTCATTCTCATCCTTCAGCTGGTAGCCGGCAGGAAGTGTCCATCCGCGTTCGGCTGTAGGATCTGCAAAATCAAAGGTTTCTGAGAAAAAAACCTCCCCTTCGGTTTTCAACCTTGATTCATTGGGGAATACCATCGTTTTCTGCTCGTTGGCATAAAGTTGATGGTTGGCAGACTGCTTAATCATCTGGCCATAGGAGACAGATGCCAGAAGAAATAATGCAAACAACAGTGTAAATCTTTTCATACGCATTAAAATTATTAGGTTAATCACTTGGGGACGGGTACTACCAAAATACGGCTTTTATTGTAATTCGTCAAAAAAAACACGTCATTTTAGTCGGTAAGTGCAATCTTCCGACTAATAGATGGGTGTAAATGGTTCATAAAAGAAAAGGCAGCCCGTTAAGGCTGCCTTTCCAAAAAGTAAGATCTGTTGGCTATTGAACGATCAGTTTAGAGACGGAATCATTGACCCGTACAAAATAAATGCCCTTACTCATTCCCGAAAGGCTGATGTTTTCGGTATGGTCTGCAACTGCGCTGATCACTTTCCTGTAAACCGTCTGGCCCTGCAGGTTAGTCATGGTAATAGTTACATCCTTAATGGTCTTATTGAAAATTGCGACTGTAACATTGCTGCCGGCCGGGTTGGGATAGAGAGCAACGGAAGCGGTTAGGTCCGTTTCCGGAATTCCCAGTACGCTTATATTGTTATTGTAATTGTCATTCAGGACAGTGTAATAACGAACCATTGCTTCCCGGTTGGGGGCTCCGTTAGGAAATTCTGCCAATGCCCAGTTTCCGTTGATCCTGTATTTGTATTCAATTTCCTGGAATACCGGAACATTATCGATGGAAATGGTATAAATGCCGTCACCATCTGCGTCGGTCATATGGGCTGAACCATTCCAGCCATTGAATGTGCCAGCAACATCCACAAAGTCGGTAGCAGGATTCATGGATCCCTTCTGGATCTGCTTGTTCATATCGACGTTGAATACAACCGTACCGGTGGAAGGGCCACCCGTTTCCTTGATATTCATACGGATCATGTTAAGCTTTCCGCCGCATTCAATCCATTCACCTGATTCGATCCAGCACTGAAGGGTTTTTCCTGAAGGTGTGTTGTAGGTTTTGTCATAGCCGATTGAAAAACGGAACTGTCCGTTATTGGCGTGAAGCCCTCCGAAGTGGTAGGTCTGGATGGCTGCAATATACTCGCCCGGCTCCAGAAATTCCGACTCTCCGTCCTTATCCAGCGACATGGTCAGCCATTCATCCAAATCTCCCTCGGTTACCTGGTGAACCCCTGAGGAGAGAAGCGGAATCCAGCCTTCTTCGGTGTTTTTATAGATCCAGTACTGGCACTCAAACCCAACTCTGGTTGCGGCTCCTGGCCTATCAGTCCGTTTGGTGATCAGGGAGGTAAGGCTGTTTACTTCCACGGGTTTGGTAACCTTGTACAGGACACCCAGCATGTCTCCGTCGCTATTTCCTCCGGCTGCCCATCCTGCTGTACTCTGGTGATCCTCGTTGCTGTCATCGCAGCGTGAATAGATGCTGTCGGTAACCGAAAGGTAAAAGGTTCTCGAATTATTTCCAGGAACCTGTTCCTGGTTATCGGAGATGGCATTATAGATAAGATGGTAATCGCCAAATCCGTCAGGCTGAAAGACGGAGCTGGTCAGATCGACCGTATCCCTTTCAATAGTCCAGATGTCGCTTTTTTCTGAGGTAGCAGTAAAAATCTGATTTCCAGCTTTATTCACATTCACCTGAAGGGCAACTCCTTCCTGGTCATCGGTTCCCTGGTTCAGGAAGGCTGCCTTGAAGGTATGCTTGCCGAAATCAGCACCCTGAACAAATTTATACGGAATATAGGGGACGAATCCCTCTTCGTCTTCTGGATCACCATTACTCATATAGGCCCAGGATCCTTCGAGCACCAGGTCGTTATGATAGGCTTCGGTGAGACGGAGGTCGTCGATAGCCCAGAAATAGTTGCGGGCTGATGCATAGTAGAATCGTATCAGGATTTTACCCATTCCGGCTGCCACATCCGAGACATTGATCTCGACGTCATTTTTCAGAGCCCAGTCGTTCACTCTTGTTCCAAATCTGCAATCATAGTTTGCCCAGTGAACTCCATCGTCGTTCGAGATCATCATGTTGAGAATGTAGGCATTGTCGCAACAGGTCCTGAATTGCTGATAAAACCTGACAACGACTGATGATTTGGCCGAGCAGTCGATTGGAGCCAGCTGGATATAGGCGTCCACATTGTTCAATGTCTGGACATTATCCCTGTAGTTATAGGCATCCGAAGGCAGGATCAGCCATCCGTCCTCCGGGGAGTAGGAACTGATACCGGGGAGTTTGGTGTAATATCCGAGAATGCTGTCTTTTGACCAGATCCAGACGTTACCGAATTCAGTATTGTCATGTGAAACCCATCCTTCAGGCCATGACCAGCCCAGGGGATTGGATGGATCAACGAAATTAAAGGTGGTTGACCAGAAAACGTCTCCGTCACCTTTGAGCGATTTCTGGAGCTCACTTGCAGCCGGGGCTGGCTTGTCGTACGCACTGGCCTGTATAACAGGCTTCTGCGCGAAGATCGATAGGGAAAGAGACAAGAGCACCATTACTAGTGTAAATCTTTTCATAAGCGTAGAATATTGGTTAGAAAATGAAAGTGATCTTATCGGGATAAAAACAAATAAAAGTCAGGTAGTACGGGCATGACCTTTCATCCGCATAATGAACTCCTTCTTCTTGCGCTCGCTGACATCCACTTGTGTACCATCCTCAAAGACAATATAGCCACCCCTGCCTGAAATGTATTTTTTGACATATTCCAGATTGATCAGGTGTTTGCTGTGCACTCTGACAAAAGACAGATCTGCCAGCAGCCTTTCGAAATTGTTCAGGGTTTTTGAGGTGATGATCCTCACGCCGCCCTTGATATAGAATGTTGTGTAGCTTCCGTTCGCTTCGCACCGCACAATATCGGAAATCTTGTACACATCAAATCCGTCCATGGAGGAGAGAATGATGCGCTCATTATGATTTGCGAGGCTGTCCTTCAGCACCGAGACGCGATCAACGTAATTTTCATCTTTCCTGATCTTTTCGAACCGCTCGACGGCCTGCTGCAGTTTTTCGGCACTGATCGGTTTGAGCAGGTAATCAAGTGCCGAAAAGTCAAAGGCTTTTAAGGCATATTGATCATAAGCTGTAGTGAAGATTACTTCAAAACCGGTATACCCAACCTCCTCCAGAACTTCGAACCCCTGTCCGTCGGGCAGGGCGATATCCAGGAACACCAGCTCGGGTTTTACGTTGTCAATCAGTTCAATAGCCGATGCCACAGTTTGTGCAGATCCGATGATCTGCACATCGGGACAATATTTTTGCAGGAGGATGGCAAGCGCTTCCAGGCTGTTGTCCTCGTCATCGACGATGATAGCTTGAATAAGATTGGACATAAGTGGTTATGGTTTAGTTAGGTTAAAATTACAACGAATTTAGAAAAGATACCAGGGGTACGGTATCCTTACTTCATCATTTCCCTGAGGGAAGCGGCAATTCCCTCCGGGTCGAACCCACACTCCCTGTATAGTTGCCGCTGGGTTCCCTGTTCAACGAATTCATCCGGAATGCCCAGCATCCGCAGGGTATTAGTGTAATGGTTCGTAGCCATAAATTCGGCAACGGCACTTCCAAAACCTCCTACCACCGTATTATCCTCAACAGTCAGAATTTTATCGAATTTCTTAAGAATCGTATGGAGCAGCTCATCATCCAAAGGCTTCACAAACCTCATGTCGTAATGGGCGGGATGGAGACCTTCTTTTTCAAGGGCACTGATCGCTTTGGCAGCGATGTTCCCCGGATGGCCGATGCTCAGTACTGCTACCTTCTCCCCGTCACGAATAAGCCGTCCTTTGCCGACCTGAATTTCCCTGAAAGGTCTTTTCCAATCGGGCATTACTCCCTGGCCTCTCGGGTAACGGATAACAAAAGGTCCGTTATTCTTTAGTTGCGCGGTATACATGAGGTTTCGGAGTTCCTCCTCATTCATCGGTGCTGAAATAATCATGTTTGGGATCAGGCGCATATAGGACAAGTCGAAGGAGCCGTGATGCGTTGGGCCGTCAGTTCCGACAAGACCACCTCTGTCGAGACAGAACACTACCTGTAGTTTCTGAAGCGCCACATCGTGGATCACCTGATCATAAGCCCTTTGCATGAATGATGAATAGATATTGCAGAAGGGGATGAGGCCCTGCGTGGCAAGTCCTGCCGAAAAGGTAACTGCATGCTGCTCAGCAATCCCAACATCGAAGGTGCGATCGGGATATTTCTCCATCATGATGTTAAGGGAAGATCCGCTTGGCATGGCGGGTGTTATTCCCATGATCTTCTCATTCATTTCGGCCAGCTCCAGAAGGGTCTGTCCGAATACATCCTGATATTTTGGAGGGAATCCGTTACTGTCTTCTTCGAGGATCTCACCGGTTACCTTGTCGAATTTACCTGGGGCATGATACGTGGTTTGATGGAGCTCAGCCTGTTCGAAGCCTTTTCCTTTTTTGGTGAGAATATGCAGGACTTTGGGACCTTTAATATTGCGCATATCCTGCAGGATCTTGACCAGGTGGATCACATCGTGTCCATCGACCGGGCCGAAATATCTGAACTTGAGAGATTCAAACAGGTTGCTCTGTTTGAGGATCATGTGCTTGATGGCGTTTTCAAGGGTTTGGGCCATTCTGCGGGCATCGGGACCAATCTTGCTGAATACGCCCAGGATTTTCCAGGTATCATCCTTGAATCGATTCCAGGTACGGGAGGTTGTGATATCGAGCAGATAATCGTTAAGGGCGCCCCGATTGGGGTCAATTGCCATGTTATTATCATTCAGAATGACCAGAAGGTTGGATTTTTCGATTCCTGCGTTGTTCAGCCCTTCAAAGGCCATTCCCCCGGTCAGGGCCCCGTCGCCGATAATAGCAACCGTTTGGCGGTCATTTTCCCCTTTCCTGTCGGCAGCCACCGCAATTCCGAGGGCGGCAGAGATGGATGTGGAAGAGTGACCGGTACCGAAGGCGTCATATTCACTTTCGGTCATTTTAGGGAATCCGCTGATCCCCTTAAACTTACGGTTGGTGTTGAACAATTCTCTCCGGCCGGTCAGAATTTTGTGACCATAGGCCTGATGGCCGACGTCCCAGATGAGTTGATCGTAGGGGGTGTTAAAAACATAATGGAGGGCAACAGTTAGTTCCACCACTCCCAAACTGGCTCCGAAGTGGCCAGGGTTGCATGAGACTTCATCGATAATGAATTCACGCAGTTCCGAACACACGCGAAGCAGGTCGGCTTCCTTAAGTTTCTTTAAATCGGCCGGACTGTTAATCGCACTCAGGAGCGGGAATTTGTTCTCTTCCATGATTTCTGAGACCAGGAAGTGCAATCAGATGGTCATGATGTCTTTTTCCTTGGCAGCAAGTTTATCATCCACAAACCGGATGTACTTGTCGGTCATGTTCTGTACCAGGGTTTCAGCATCCTTTTCGGCATCTTCCGATAATCCGTCCTTGATGAGTTTTTTGAGCTGATCATTTCCCTCCCGACGGATGTTACGAATACCGACACGGGCGTTCTCGCCTTCAACCTTTACACGTTTAACCAGGTCCTTTCTGCGTTCCTCTGTGAGCATCGGGATGTTAATTCTGATGATCTCCCCGTTGTTCATCGGGGTAAGTCCCAGATTAGCGGCCAGTATCGCCTTTTCGATGGGGTCGATCATGTTTTTCTCCCATGGCTGGATAGCGAGGGTTCTGGGATCAGGGGTATTGATATTGGAAATCTGCTGAAGGGGGGTTGGAGTTCCGTAATAGTTGACCGATATGCCGTCGAGCATATGTACATTGGCTCGCCCGGCCCTGATTTTGGAGAGTTCATTGTCGAGGTGCTTTAAAGCCCTCTGCATCTTTTCTTCCGTGTCTTCGAGGATCAATTCAACTTCTTCGTTCATAGCAAGTAATGATTATCGTTCAAGGAGTGCAAAATTACCTAATGCCTTCTAAAGTTGGACAAGGGTGCCAATTTTTTCACCTGAAAGGACTCTTTTAAGATTACCAGGGGTATTCATGTCGAAGACCAGGACCGGCAAACCATTCTCTTTGCAGAGGGTGAAGGCTGTCTGATCCATAATCTTGAGATTCAGATTAATAGCCTGATCAAATGAAAGGGTTTCAAATTTGGTTGCAGTGGGATCCTTTTCCGGATCCGCTGTGTAGACCCCATCAACCCTGGTACCCTTGAGCAGCACCTCGGCTCCTGTTTCCACGGCCCGCAGGGCTGCTGTTGTATCGGTAGTAAAGAAAGGATTCCCGGTACCGGCAGAAAAAATGCAGATCTCACCAGCAAGCAGAGCCTGGTTAACTTTATCCCGGTTCCAGTATTCGGCGGCGGGTTCCATTCTGATCGCAGTAAACAGGCGGCTGGGAACGTTCATTCTCATGAAGGCCGACTGGAATGCCAGGCCATTGACGACGGTTGCAAGCATCCCCATATAGTCGCCTTTTACGCGGTCATATCCGGCCTTTGAGCCAGACAGGCCCCTGAAGATATTACCGCCCCCTATCACAAGTCCTGTTTCAACTCCGAGGGCACGAATTTCGGCTACCTGAGCGGCATAACTTTCAAGAACGGCCGTATCGATTCCGTGTGAGGAGGTTCCCATCAGGGATTCACCGGAAAGTTTTAGCAGGATTCTCTTATAGGTTTTCATGGGTTGTGTCGATAGAAGTCGAAAGATAAAAAAAATCCCGGTGGTGACCGGGATTTTGATGTATCGGATATGAATCCTGAAGTGCTTAGTCGTTCAGAGTGAACCTTACAAAGTCAATAACCGTAAGATCTTTGTCGGTATGGGTCAGGTAGTCTGAAACCGTGATTTTATGATCCTTGATGAAGTCCTGGCTCAGCAGGGTGTTTTCTTTGAAGAATTTGGTGAGTTTACCCTGAGCGATCTTGTCAACGATGCTTTCAGGTTTTCCTTCTTCAATTGCCTGTGCCCGGCCAATTTCGAGTTCCTTGTCGATAATTGACTGAGGAACACGGTCTTTGTTGACTGCGACAGGGTTCATAGCGGCCACCTGCATTGCGACGTCTTTCCCGACCTGGATATCAGCAGCAGTTTTGGTGAAGCTGACCAGGGTTGCCAAACGGTTGCCCGGGTGGATATAGGGGATGACCATCGGGGATTCGAGACATTTGTAGAAAGAGAGGTCCACTTTCTCGCCGGTTACACCGGTAAGGTTGGTTACTTCGCTTTCAATGGTATGTCCGTCCAGTGACAAAGTCTTAACTTGTTCCAGTGTGGTTGCTTTTGCTGCGATTGCTGCATCGGCGATCTGGTGTGCTTTTTTAACGAAATCTTCGTTTTTGGCAACGAAGTCAGTTTCGCAGTTGAGCACGATTACCACACCGAAGGTATGGGTGTCATTGACCTTTGCAATAACGGCACCTTCAGTGGCTTCACGGTCGGCACGTTTTGAGGCGATTTTCTGTCCTTTTTTACGGAGGATATCGATAGCCTGGTCAAAATCACCGTTGGTTTCGGTCAGGGCCTGCTTGCAGTCCATCATACCGGCACCGGTCATTTGACGCAGTTTTGCTACGTCAGAAGCTTTAATTTCAGCCATGATGTTAAATGTTTAAAAAGTTATTCTGAATCTTCATCAGCGGCTTCTTCCACCTGCGGCTTGGCGATCCTTTTGCGGGCAGGTTTTTTGGAGGCGGCCTCATCTTCATCACCTTCGGCGTCAGATTTGCCTGATTTGGCAGCCGGACCTTCCTTGTCCTTTTCGGCCTTACGCTCGTTAAGACCTTCCTCGATGGCCTTGCACATGATGTCGGTGATCAGGAAGATCGACTTGGAAGCATCATCGTTGGCCGGAATGGCGAAGTCTACTTTTTCCGGATCGGAATTGGTATCAACCATGCCGAAAACGGGGATATTCAATTTACGGGCTTCGTTAACAGCGATGTGTTCTTTCGATACATCAACCACGAAAAGGGCTGCCGGAAGACGGGTAAGGTCCTTTATACTGCCGAGCAGCTTCTCGAGTTTGGCCCGCTGACGTGAAACCTGCAGACGTTCACGTTTTGAAAGATGGTCATAGGTTCCGTCGGTGGTCATCTTGTCGATGCTCAGCATCTTCTTGACGGCTTTGCGGACGGTGGGGAAGTTGGTAAGCATACCGCCCGACCAGCGTTCGGTGACGAAGGGCATTCCTGTTTGAACAACCCGTTCGGCAACAATTTCTTTCGCCTGTTTCTTGGTGGCAACAAAAAGGACTTTGCGGCCGGATTTGGCAATGCGTTTCATCGCCTCGGCTGCTTCGTCGATTTTGTGGGCAGTTTTATGGAGATCAATAATGTGGATCCCGTTCTTCTCCATGAAGATGTAGGGAGCCATGTTGGGGTTCCATTTCCGCTTCAAATGACCGAAATGAACGCCCGCATCGAGCAATTCCTGAAAATTTGTTCTTGGCATGATTATGTACTTAGTTTACTTTCTGATTAAGCAACCTGCCGGTAGTTCCACAAGCGACGGGCTGGCGGAAGTCCTGCAAGTTTAGATACTAAACTAGCCTCTGAAACAGAGTATATTAACGTTTTGAGAACTGGAAACGTCTCCTTGCACCGGGCTGACCGGGCTTCTTACGTTCTACCACTCTCGGGTCGCGTGTCAGGAATCCGCTGGCACGCAGGGTTTTCTTGCATTCAGGATCAATCTGGACCAGTGCACGGGCAATAGCCAGACGCAAAGCTTCGGCCTGGCCTTTGATGCCGCCGCCGTCGAGGTTGGCGCGGATATCGTATTTACCGGCGAGCTCAAGGACATTTAACGGTTGGGTAACAATAAACTGAAGCTGGTGAACAGGAAAATAGTCAGCCAGTTCCCTTTTATTGATGGTGATCTGCCCTTTGCCTTCGTTAACAATCACGCGGGCAACTGCCGATTTCCTTCTTCCGATTGCATTGATCATTTCCATGAATTCTGTATCCTGTTATTTTATTTCGATAGTTTTCGGTTTCTGCGCTTCATGCGGATGTTCGCTTCCGGCATACACATGCAGGTTACCGAACAATTCGCGACCCAGACGGTTTTTTGGAAGCATTCCGCGTACAGCATGCTCAACCAGACTGATCGGGTTCTTGGCAAGCATGGCTGCAGGAGTAAGAACATTCTGCCCACCCGGATAACCGGTGTAAGAAAAATGAACGCGGTCATTCATTTTGTTACCAGTCAGGCGTACCTTCTCGGCATTGATGATGATCACATTGTCCCCGCAATCCACATGGGGGGTAAAACTGGGCTTATGCTTGCCGCGAAGCATGCTGGCTACCTCGGATGACAAACGCCCTAACACTGCATTGGTTGCGTCAACCACCACCCACTCTTTCACGACCGTTGCCTTATTGGCTGAAATGGTCTTGTAGCTTAACGTATTCACTTTAATCCGTCTGTTTAATTAATATGCTGATCCTTCATCCGTTGCCTTAGCCTCGAACGAATTGGAGTGCAAAAATACAATTATTTTTTTACCCAACAAGTTTATCAACCAGTATTTTGTTGAAAACTCGGTTAATGATAACACAGATGCGGCCTGAACGGGGTGTTAAAAGGATCCCACGGCAGCTTCGATCTTGCGGGTGATTTCGAGTGCGGTATATCCTTCTTCCAGACTTGACAGCGGTTTTTTCCCCATTTCCAGAGCGTGGATGAAATTGAGGCATTGGCGTGCCTGATCCTCCCCGGCGGAAGGATCTCCTTCCCGAAATTCTGATGGGGATGAGGGCATAGGCCAGATTTCCCTGGAAAGCCAGCGATTTTCATTTTTTGAGTTCAGCCGGCTGGTTTCGTTCAGAAGATCGATCTGGAGGATTCCCGACTCCTGAAGGATTTCAATCTGCCGGGCGGGATATTCTGGCTGGTTCCTAACAACCAGGTTGATCATGGATCCATTGTGGAATTCAATACGACTATCGATCTGCAACAGTTCTCCGGAATGAAGGAAGGAGGCATGGGTCCTCACTTTTTTAGTCTGACTGCCCGTAAGGCCGAGTACAAGATCAAGGTCAGCAAGGATTTCCCGGTAAATTTTTCTTGGATTTTCGGCAGATGTTAAATCCCCGTCATAATGGATAACCCTGATATGCTGGGGATGGCTGATGAAGGGCTGTGAACTCCGAAAAACCAGGCGGTGGCGTTCCGAATGACCAACCTGAACCTGTACCCGGGCTTCCTGGGCAAGTTTAACGAGGCATTCCGCCTGATCGGTAAAATCAGAAACCGGAAAACCCAGGGAAAGGTGCCGTGAACGCCGGATGACGCTTATGGCTTCCTCCATCCCTCCATTGATTTTTTCCGGTATCCAGATCAGGTCAGACTTATCGATTAGGTTTGCAGTGGCTTCCGAACCGGAGGCAACAGGATCTATCCAGCCTGTGATCAAAGATTCCACCGACTGGGTAACCCCCTGAAGCATTTCATGCCATTTCGGGGCGGTAGCCAATATCCCAACCGAATGCATCGTTTTTTTATACAAATAAACCTGATTTCCCGGCCTTTCGGGGTTGAAAACCGGACAACTTATCAAAATGTCGTTGTGGAAAACCTAAATTTGGCGAACGATCAACAGATGAAAGAGAACCACTGGAAACGGCTTGTTACCTTCAGGAATGCCTATCTCCTGATCCTTTTTGCCATGCTTGTGAGCCTTCCGCTCTCAAAATATGTCGCGAGCGCTTCACAGATTCTGCTGGCTGCATTGTGGCTGGCCGAAGGGAATTTCGGGCAAAAATGGAAAGCCTTCAGATCGAGGCCAGAGATCTGGGTTTTTCTCCTCCTCTATTTGATTCACCTGGTTGGAATGCTCTGGACCACAGACCTTTCTTTCGGAATGCACGATCTTAAGATCAAGCTCCCCCTGATGTTCCTGCCGATCGTTCTTGGGACCATCCCTCCGCTGAGCAGTAAAGAATTGAAGATTCTGCTGGGCGGTTTCACCGGGGCAGTGGTTCTTGGTACTTTTTTCAGTTTAAGCATCATGCTTGGGTTCGGGCCTTCTGATTATACCTCCGACAGGGAAACCAGCCTCTTTATTTCCCATATCAGGTTTGCCCTGATGATCGACATTTCGATCTTTATTTTGTTCCACTACCTCTCAAACCGCCCCTTTACCAAATCCCTACCTTCCTCCTTCCTCCTTCTCACTTCCTCCTTATACCTGATCACCTTCCTGTTCCTCCTTAAATCCCTCACAGGACTTGTGGTGCTGATCCTCGGCGGTATGATCCTATCGGTCCGCTGGGCAATGAAGCAAAAGGATCTGATGGTGAAGTGGTTTGTGGTGGTTGGTGTGGCTACCTTGCCAGTCCTGATCGGGTTCTATCTGACGGATCAGATTAGCCGGTTCTATACCCTGAAAGATGATCTGGAGCATCTCGACCAGACTACGGTTCAGGGGAATTTATACTGGCACGATCCCGGCAATCAGATGATCGAGAACGGATGGAGGGTAGGTCTGTACCAATGTGACAAGGAGCTGCGCGAAGCCTGGAATCAGAGAAGTCGCATGAGTTTCGACGGATTGGATAAAAAAAATCAGGAATTGAAGTATACGCTCATACGGTATATGACCTCGCTGGGCCTGAGAAAGGATGCCCATGGAGTCAGCCAGCTGACGGATCAGGATATCAGTCTGATTGAAAAGGGGTTTGCCAATTCGCTTTACAGGGAGCCCAAAAGGCTGAGGGTAAGGATCTATGAGACCATCTGGGAAATTGACCAGTACCATAAAGGGGCAAACCCAAGCGGGCATAGTCTGACCCAGAGGCTGGAATACCTCAAAACAGGATTAGCTATATACAGGGACCACAAGCTTTTCGGCACCGGTACCGGCGATACCAGGATCAGTTTCGACCGTAAATATGATGAGCTTCAGTCTCCGCTGACTGCTGAATGGAGACTCCGGGCGCATAATCAGTTTCTCTCCTTCATGATTGCTTTCGGCTGGATTGGATTCCTGCTGATTATGTTCTCTGTGATTGCGCCGCCAGTCATTGCCAAACGATCCGGCAATTTCTTTGTCCTGATGTTTTTCATCACCGCCCTCCTTTCCTTTCTCAATGAGGACACTCTGGAAACGCAAGCCGGGGTTGCTTTTTTTGCCGTGTTTTACACACTTTTCGTTTTCGGGACTGAAAACAGCAGAAAAGAGTGATACCTCAGGATTTTTACCAAAGGGATGTGCTCGTAACAGGGCCGGAGATCCTGGGAAAGACTCTGGTCCGGGTCTTTTCGGATGGCACAGAGATCCGCCAGCCCATCACGGAAGTCGAGATTTACAGGGGAACGGATGATCTGGCCTGCCATGCGAGCAAGGGTATGACAGAACGAAACCGGGTCATGTTTGGCAAGGGTGGCTATATTTATATGTATCTGGTCTATGGAATGCACTGGATGTTCAACATTGTAGCCGGCCCTCCCGGAGAACCCCAGGCACTGCTGATCAGGGGTGTTGGCAATGTTTACGGACCCGGCAGGGTGACCCGGCTGCTGGAAATGGACGGCACTTTTTACGGAGAGCCCCTGTTTGCCTCATCCCGGATCCGGTTGGAGGAGGCCCCGCCCGTAAAAAGCTATATCACCGGCCCCAGGGTAGGGATTGATTATGCGGAAGAGCCGTGGAAGAGCAAGCCGTGGAGACTGGTAGTGAGTGGTGAGTAGTGAATAGTGAATAGAACCTTTACCCCTCACCCCCTCTTCTTGGTTTTAGCCAGGAAGAATTCCTCATCGAGTAAAAGGTAAACGCTCCAGGAGTGGTCCATTCTGCCGGTGTCAAAGTGATAGTAGGGTTCAAACCGGAAAATGAAGCTGAGATATTGTGTCAGCTCTCTTTTAAACTGATATTTTATAGTGAGCATTTCCCTGGATGCCTGGTAATAGGTTGGGTCTTTCACGCTGGTTGAAAGGAAAATGGGCATTCCCAGCGGGGCGGTGAAATCAGAAGCCAGCCAGTAGCCGGCCTCAAAACTGCCTATCCGGGTATTGATGCCGGCCCGGGTATAGCTTGCGTGACCATAGGGTATTGTGATGTGGCTTCCGGGGTTGACTTCAATAAATTCAAAAAAGTTCTGAACGGCATAGAGGTCCTTTATAAAACCTTTAGGGGATGACCAGTTGACCCTTAGCCCGTGAACCAGGTTAAGTTTTGTTCCGCCGGGTATCCAGTAAGTGTCAATTTCTCCGCCGGTATGCCGGAACAGAGCACTGAACGGGGCTGTAATACTCAGATTTCTGAACTGTATAAACCGGATTTCGTTATTGGTGCCTGCAGTGAAAATTTCAGGAAAAGGGTCGCCCAGTTTGATGAATTGTTCCCAGTTCAGCCATACATCAGTTTTTATGTCGGGGTAATTTAAAAGAAACTGAATTCCGTTTTCATAATTGCTCAGGAGATAGTTTTCGAAATTATGCAACGGTTCCACCAGCCCATGATTTGCCGTTCCGTAAATAGTGCCAAACACCATGGAAAAATGTTTGGTTGCATCATACCTGACGCTGATCACTGGCAGGATGCGATCGAAGGAATCCCTGCCGTAATATTTCAGCAAATGAGCCCCGGCTCTGATAGTGGTGCGGGCATCAGGATGGAATTCAAGAACTGGCTCAAAGAACAACCCTACCAGGGATTGGCCATAGATAAAGGAGTTCTTGAATTCATTGTTTTTAAAGAAACTGGTGCTCCGGATCCTCAGATTCAGAGATCCCGGAATGACGGAGTCGAGCTGGACGGGTGATTGAAAAGCCTGATATTCGGGCCACTTTAACGGGGTGACAATGGCTGGTTTTTTAATCAGGGTATCAGGAGGGGAAAGGGTATCATTCTGGCAATAGGAGAATTCGATGCCGGCCAGGCAGCATAAAAGGAGAAAGCTGAATATTTTCAAGGTCCGGCGCATGAACCGGTGAAATTACGAATTTTCGGGATGATGCTGAATCTGTTACTTTTGCGGCATGAAGATCGGCAATGTCCAGTTACCTGAAATGCCCCTGGTGCTTGCACCGATGGAGGATGTTACTGATCCGCCTTTCCGGCTTATGTGCAAACGGTTTGGGACGGATCTGATGTTTTCCGAATTTGTTTCGGCTGATGCACTGATCCGGAATGTGAATTCCACCGTCATGAAACTGCATATCGATCCTTCGGAAAAGCCATATGGGATCCAGTTATATGGACGCCTGGTGGAGCCGATGGTGGAGGCTGCAAAAATTGCTGAGGAGTATGAGCCTGATCTGATCGACCTGAATTTTGGATGCCCCGTTAAGAAGGTGGCGATGAAGGGAGCCGGTGCCGGATTGCTCAGGGATATCCCATTGATGCTCCGGATGACTGAAGCGGTGGTCAAGGCCACGCGGCTCCCGGTCACCGTCAAAACCCGGCTGGGCTGGGACGATAACAGCAAGGTTATTGTGGAGCTGGCTGAAAGGCTTCAGGATACCGGAATTGCCGCAATCACTATCCACGGACGCACCAGGGCTCAGATGTATACCGGCAAGGCTGACTGGACTCTCATCGGTGAGGTGAAAAATAATCCAAGGATGCGTATTCCGGTCATTGGCAATGGTGATATTGATTCTCCCCAAAAGGCCAGGGAAGCTTTTGATAAATATGGCGTTGATGCTGTTATGGTAGGCAGGGCAGCTATTGCCCGTCCCTCAATCTTCAGGGAACTCAGGCATTATCTGGATACAGGTGAACTGATGCCCCCCCTCACCGTCAGGGAACAGGCAGGGTACCTGCTGGAGCATATCTCAATGGTGGCTGCAGACCGGGAGGAGGGAAGAGCCGTGCGATCCATGAGGAGATTCTTTGCGGTATCATTCAAAGGCCTGCCCGATTTCAAGGAAACCCGGATTCAACTGCTTCAGGCGAATACTTTCGAAGCCGTCAATCTCCTGATCGGGCAAATTGTTGAGAAGTGGGGTGATCTGCCTGCTTATTCTTCAGCCGAAACAGCGGAAAAATAGCTTTTAGCCATGGTACGGAGCGGGATCCAGGCAGCCAGGAAACCGATCACCGAGACCAAAGCGCCAACCGCAATAAAATCGGAAATCAGCATTTTTACCGGATATACATCAACCACAAAGGAGCCACCGGAGGGAAAGCGGATGATACCCAATTCCTTTTGTAACAGGCAAAGAACGGCTCCAAGGACCAAACCCGCGATCATCCCTGTTCCTGTAACCAGCATGCCTTCCCAGAGAAATACCTGACGAATGGTAATCTTTCTTGCCCCTAACCCCTGCAGTATCTGCATATCTGCCTTTTTTTCAAGCATGAGAAGGGTCAGTGAAGAGATGGTGTTGAAAGAGGCTATCATCAGGATAAATCCCAAAATCAGGAAGATAGCCCATTTCTCGGCTGTCATCACCCGATAAAAATCTGCATGCTGTTCCAGACGGTCAGATATTTTGAATCCGGATGAAAACACCTTACGGAGATCTGATCTTACCATTCCCACCTTCCGGGTTCCGTCCATTCTGAGTTCAACCGCCGTGATCTCCTGGCTGGCATAGCCGAAGATATCCCGGGCAAACTCAAGGGGAACAATGAAGTATTTTGAATCATATTCCTGCTGAATGGAAAAAACTCCTGAGGGGTACAGGTACCGGTGGTTTATGGCGGCAGCAGGGTTCAGGATGAGTTTTTCGGTCCTTCTTGGTACATATACATGAACGGGGTTGATGAAGTTCAATCCAATGCCCAGCTGACCAGCCAGTTCCTGGCCGATCACCCCCATCGGGGCACTGTCGTCATACAATTTGAACCCGCCATCGACAAGCATGCTGTCGATGCCGGAAACCCTGACAAACCCGGGATCCACGCCTTTGATCGTGGCGACCGTCTGGCGGTCGCGGTACCTGAGTAATGCATTTTCTTCGAGAACACAGCTGAAATCCGCAATCCCCGGGGTTTTTTCAATCGCACTCCTGTAAACAGAATCAAACATGAAAGATTTTCCCTCAACTGCCGTAATCCTGATATCAGGATCAAAAGAGCTGAACAGTGACCGGATCAGATGGTCGAGACCATTATAAAAGGAAAGGATGGTGATCAGTGCCATGGTCCCAACCATGATCCCTGCAACAGAGATCCTGGAGATCCAATTGATAATATGTCTTGATCTTCGGGCTTTGAAATACCTGTATGCTATGAAGAACGGAAAGTTCATTTTTTCAGCAGGTCATCAATCCTTTGGGCATAATCAAGGGAATCGTCGATATAAAATCTGAGTTCAGGGATATGGCGGACCTGCTTGGCAATTTTCTTCCCCAGTTCAAACCGGATTGATTTGCTCTGATCTTCAAGGGTTTTGAGCACAGTTGGGGCTTGAGCTGAAGGAAAAATGCTCAGGTATACTTTGGCAAGGCCAAGGTCGGGGCTTATCCTGACAACCGTTACAGAGATTATGTTGCCTTTACCCAGTTCCCGTCCATTTTCCCGGAAATATTCGGCAAGTTCTTTCTGGATTAGTCGGGAAATTTTCAGCATTCGGGTTGATTCCATGGCGGCTCCTCCTGTGAGTTAAATGGATACCAAAGGTAATCAAACCCATCAAATGCAGGAATTTCTATCTTTGCCCCGGTTCCAGAAAGGATAAACAATCATGAAAGAAACGGTACTGAGCGGGATTCGTTCAACGGGAAATCTGCACCTGGGCAACTATTTCGGTGCCATCAGGAATTTTGTGAGAATGCAGCATGAATACAACTGCTATTTTTTTGTGGCCGACTGGCATTCACTGACTACACATCCCACTCCTGCGGATCTTCATGGGAATGTCAGGACCGTACTGGCTGAATATCTCGCCTGCGGAATTGATCCTGAGGCAGCTACACTGTATGTACAGAGTGATGTGCCTGAGATTGCAGAACTTTACCTGCTGATGAACATGAATGCCTATGTGGGTGAGCTTCAGCGGACCACTTCTTTCAAGGACAAGGTGCGCAAGCAGCCCGACAACGTAAACGCAGGCCTGCTTACCTATCCGGTTCTGATGGGGGCCGATATCATCATTCATAAGGCTCACAAGGTGCCGGTTGGCAAGGATCAGGAGCAGAACCTGGAGATGGCCCGCCGTTTTGCCCGCCGTTTCAACACCATGTACAATGTTGAATATTTCCCCGAGCCGGAGGCCTTCAGCTTTAGTGCCAGCCTGGTAAAAATCCCCGGACTCGACGGTACCGGAAAAATGGGGAAATCGGAGGGAAATGCCATTAACCTGGCCGATGATGAGAAGACTATCCGGAAAAAAGTGATGAGTGCTGTGACCGACAGCGGTCCCACGAGGAAGCATCAGAAGCCTCCGGAACCAATTGCCAATCTGTTCACCCTCATGGATGTGGTCAGTACCCCGGATACGGCGGCTCACTTCAGACATCTGTATTCTGAATGCGAGATCCGTTACGGAGATATGAAAAAGCAGCTGGCCGAGGATGTTCTTAAAGTCACGCTGCCCATCCGGGAGCGAATTCTGGAAATCAGCTCGGATTCAGATTATCTTAGGAAAGTTGTGCGGATGGGTGCCGAAAAAGCAAGACTCAGTGCCGGTAAAACCCTCAGCGAAGTAAGGGAGATTATCGGATTCAGAACCTTTTAGTTTATTTCCGGGGAAAGTCGAGGTTATAGTGAAGACCGCGGCTCTCCTTACGCTGGCGGGCATGCTTGACAATCAGGTAGGCAACCTTGATGGCATTACGGAGCTCACAAAGTTTGACCGACACGGTTGAACGGGCATAAAGTTCCTCCGTTTCCCTGTACAGAATATAGATCCGGTCAATGGCCCTGCGCATACGGGCATTGGTTCTGACAATCCCTACATAATTTGTCATTATGGCCTGCAGTTCCTTGGTACTTTGAGTAATAAGCACCATTTCCTCCGGGATCCGGGTCCCCGAATCATCCCATTGTGGGATTGCGGTCTGATGAGTAATGGAGGAGATTCGTGAGACAGCATCCTCCGCGGCACGATGTGCAAAAACGATTGCCTCAAGCAGTGAATTGGATGCCAGACGATTGGCTCCATGCAAGCCCGTGCTGGCCACCTCACCTGCAGCATACAGGTTTTTGATGGTGGTATTGCCGTTAATGTCGGTGTGAATCCCTCCGCACATGTAATGGGCAGCGGGTACCACAGGGATGGGCTGTGTGGTAATATCTATCCCGATTGAGAGGCATTTTTTATAAATATTCGGGAAATGGGATTTAAGTTCTTCGCTGTTGAGATGTGTGCAGTCGAGGAGCACAAAGTCCTCTCCCCGGTTCTTAAGCTCGGTATCAATGGCTCTGGCAACAATATCGCGTGAAGCCAGGGATCCCCTCGGGTCATATTTTTGCATGAACTCTACACCGTCCTGGGTTTTCAGGATACCGCCGAATCCTCTCACTGCTTCCGTGATCAGGAAGGAAGGCCTTTCGCCCGGATTGTAGAGGCTGGTGGGGTGGAACTGGAAAAATTCCGTGTTTTCCACGTAAGCCTTAGCCCGGTATGCCATTGCAACACCATCGCCGGTAGCGATTGGAGGGTTGGTGGTGGTCTGATAGATATATCCAAGGCCTCCGGTAGCCAGCAGAGTCACTTTGGAGAGGATGGTCTCTACCTCGTTGGTCAGGATATTGAGCGTATAGGCTCCGAAGCACTGAATATCAGGATTACCCCTGAACACTGGTCTGCCCAGATGGTGCTGGGTAATCAGGTCAAGAGCAAAGGATTTCTCAAGGATTTTGATGTTCGGGTGGTTTCTGACTCGGGTCAGCAGGGCCCGCATGATCTCGGCACCGGTGTTATCCTTGTGGTGCAGGATCCTGTATTCCGAGTGACCGCCTTCCCTGTTGAGGCTGAACTTGCCGTCGGATTCGCGGTCGAAGTTCGCTCCCCATTCGATCAGCTTTTTTATCTGTGCAGGAGCCTCTTCCACCACCAGGCGCACAATGTTTTCATCACAAAGACCGTCGCCGGCAATCAGGGTGTCCTGTACATGTTTCTCAACATTGTCCGGGGCATACATCACTGAAGCGATGCCCCCCTGGGCGTACCAGGTGTTGGTCTCCTCAAGAACCGTTTTCGATATGAGGATAACCTTTCCGTGATCGGCAACCTGAAGGGCGAATGACATACCGGCCAGGCCGCTGCCGATAACCAAAAAATCTGTTTTGTGCTCCATACGGGCTAAAAATAGGGTAAAATTACGGATTTCCCCTATTTTTGAGCCCGGTATAACGACAATTCCCACATTATGAATCAGGAAGAAGTATTTAAAAAGCTCGTCTCACACTGCAAGGAATATGGTTTTGTGTTTCAGTCCTCGGAGATATATGACGGACTCAGTGCTGTTTATGATTATGGCCAGTATGGTGTTGAACTGAAGAATAATATTAAAAAATACTGGTGGGAATCCATGGTGCTTCTTCATGAGAATGTGGTTGGAATAGATTCAGCCATCTTCATGCATCCTACCATCTGGAAGGCCTCGGGGCACGTGGATGCCTTCAATGATCCGCTGATAGACAATAAGGATTCCAAAAAGCGCTACCGGGCTGATGTGCTGATCGAAGAAGCGATGGCCAAAATGGAAGACAAGATCGAAAAGGAGATTGAGAAAGCCCGCAAAAGGTTTGGCGAGTCCTTTGATGAAGGCATGTTCCGGCAAACGAACGCCAGGGTACTTGAGGTTCAGGGAAAATATGACGAATTACACCAGCGGTTTAGCAAAGCATTGAATGACACCAATCTTGATGAACTTCGTCAGATAATCATTGATTATGAAATTGTTTGTCCGATATCAGGAACCCGCAACTGGACAGAGGTCAGGCAGTTTAACCTGATGTTCGCCACCGAGATGGGATCCACGGCTGACGGGGCCATGAAGGTGTACCTCCGGCCCGAAACCGCCCAGGGGATTTTCGTCAATTACCTGAACGTTCAGAAGACCAGTAGGATGAAGATTCCGTTCGGTATAGCACAGATAGGCAAAGCCTTCAGAAATGAGATAGTGGCACGTCAGTTTATTTTCAGGATGCGCGAGTTTGAGCAGATGGAAATGCAGTTTTTTGTGAGGCCGGGTGAGGAGCTTAAATGGTTTGAATACTGGAAGGATATCCGGATCAAATGGCACCGGGGCATGGGTTTCAATCCTGAGGATTACCGTTTCCATGATCATGAAAAGCTGGCTCACTATGCAAATGCCGCAACCGATATTGAATACAGGTTCCCGTTCGGGTTCAAGGAAGTGGAAGGGATTCATTCACGTACGGATTTTGATCTCGGCAGACATCAGGAATTCTCTGGCCGGAAGATCCAGTATTTTGATCCCGAGACTAATGAGTCATTTGTGCCCTATGTAATTGAGACCTCCATTGGTGTTGACCGGACATTCCTTCAGGTGATCGCGGCAGCCTATCATGAAGAGGAGGCGCCCACTGCTGAGGGTGGGACAGACATCCGTACCGTCCTCAAGCTTCCGGCAGCGCTGGCCCCTGTTAAGCTTGCCGTTTTCCCGCTTGTGAAGAAGGACGGGCTGCCAGAGATTGCCCGCAGCATCATTGATGATCTGAAGTTTGACTTTTACTGCCAGTATGATGAGAAAGACTCCATTGGCAAGAGGTACCGCAGGCATGATGCGATCGGGACTCCTTATTGTGTAACTGTAGACCACCAGACGCCACAAGACCAGACGGTTACCATCCGCAACCGGGATACAATGGTGCAGGAGCGGGTGGCTATTTCCCAGCTCAGGGAGATTGTTGGCAGCAAGGTGAATATCAGAAATCTGTTGAAAGGTTAAAGAAATAGGTATGAAGTCACTTCTGAAAAATCTATTGCCGGAGCTCCTGATGGTGGCCATCATGGCAGTTCTGGCCCTGGCCTTCATGAGTCCGGTGTTTGAGGGTAAAACCCTGTTCCAGAACGATATCGTTCAGGCCAAGCATATGGCCCGGGAGGTGGATCAGTTCCAGAAATCCACCGGCGAGTATTCCGGCTGGACCAATTCAGCTTTTGGCGGAATGCCCGCCTATCAGATCAAAAGTGCTCCCTCCAGGAACATTTTTCAGTGGCTGTTCCATGCTTTCAAACTGTTTCTTCCCGGCTATACCGTGGCCATTTTGTTCGTCGCGATGCTGGGATTCTATTTTCTTCTGAGAACCCTCAAACTGGATAAATGGCTTGCGCTGGCCGGCGCCATTGCGGTGGGATTCGGATCACATCATCTGCAGCTGATCGGAGCCGGGCATGTGAGCAAGATTTATGCAATAGCCTATATGGCACCCGTGATTGCAGGAGTTCTGCTGGTTTTCAATAGAAAATACCTCCTTGGTGGATTGGTAACAGCCATTGGGTTCGGCATTCAGCTGGTTACCAACCATGTGCAGGTGTCTTACTATACCGGGATGATCCTGGTGATCTATTTTATCATAGAGCTGATCTATGCGATCCGGGAAAAATATCTGGATCATCTGGTTAAATCAGCGGTTACCTTACTGGTGGCCGTTTTTCTGGCGGTCCTTCCGAACATGACCAATCTCCTCACCACGTACGAGTATTCCCAGGAATCAACCAGGGGAAAAACGGAGCTGGTGAAGGAGGGTAATAATTCCAAAGGGCTGGATCTGGATTACATAACATCGTGGAGCTACGGTGTTGGAGAGACGTTTAACCTGTTCATTCCCAACTTGTACGGAGGAGGAACTGGTACCAATATCGGAACCAATTCAAATTTTTACCAGGCTTTGCAGAGCCGGCAGGTCGCCAATGCAAGGAATTATGTTGAGAGCGCACCCACCTACTGGGGCGGACAACCATTTACAAGTGGTCCGCATTATCTGGGTGCCATCACTGTGTTCCTGGCAATCCTCGGACTGTTTGTCATTAAAGGAAAGTATAAATGGTGGCTGGTCCTGGTGATTCTTTTGTCGCTGATGCTCGGATGGGGCAAGAACTTCATGGGCCTTACCGCTTTCTTTGTGCACAATGTGCCCCTGTTCTCGAAATTCAGGGATGCAACCAATTCACTGATTATTGCGCAGGTAGCCCTCCCGCTGATGGCTTTCCTGGCGGTGAGGGAATGGTTTGCCGCGGAGGAGGATCCGAAAGCAAAACTGAAGAAATTGTATTATGGAACCGGAATCGCAGGAGGTATCGCCCTGCTGTTTGCACTGGTTCCCCCTTTGGCCGGTTCATTTTCATCACCGGCTGATTCGCAGTATCCCGACTGGGCGCAGGAAGCACTCAGGCTCGACCGGATCGCCATGGCAAGGAAAGATGCATTCAGGACTCTGATATTCGTTTTATTGGGTGCGGGGGTGCTTTGGTACTCGCTGAAGGCTAAGTTCAGGAAGGAGTACCTGTTCATTGCACTGGCGGTGCTGGTTCTGGCGGATATGTGGACGACGGGAAAACGGTATCTGCGCAATGATGAGTTTACCAGCAAGAGACAGTATGACGAAGCTTTGAAACCACGTCCGGTGGATCAGACTATCAGTCAGGACAAGAGCTTGAATTACAGGGTCTTTGATCTGACCGCAGATCCATTCAGGAGTGCCAGGACCTCAGGATATCATATGTCACTTGGTGGGTATCATGGTGCCAAGCTCGGCCGGTACCAGGATCTGATCGATACTTACCTGGCTCCTGATGCCCAGCAGATCGCAAAGACCATTCAGGACAAAGGTACCCTGGAGGCGGTAAATGAAGCAATGGCAGGCATGAATGTGCTTAACATGCTGAATACAAAATATCTGGTATTACAGGACCAGGCTCCTCCGCTTCCGAACCAGAACGCGATGGGAAATGCCTGGTTTGTTGATCGCATCAAATGGGTGTCCGGGGCAAATCAGGAGCTAGATGCCCTTGCCAAAACGACGCTGACCAACGAAGCCGTTGCTGATCAAAAGTTTCAGAGCATGGCTGCAGGATTACCCTCCCAGCTTTCGCCAAGTGCGCAGCCTGATGTCATTCAATTGGTCGACTACAAGCCCAATCATCTGAAATACTCAACCCAGACCAGTGAAAACCGATTGGCTGTTTTTTCAGAGATATACTATCCACATGGATGGAAGGCCACAATTGACGGTAAGGAATCCCCCTATTTCAGGGCAAATTATGCCCTGCGCGCGATGGTTGTACCGGCCGGTCAGCATACCGTTGAATTCAGGTTTGACCCGCAGTCACTGAAAACCGGGCAGCTGATCAGCCTGATCGGGACGATCCTGGTGGTGCTGGCGATGGCGGGATTTCTTTATATAAGGCGCAAGGCGCAAGGCTCAAGGCGCAAGTAAAAGGATAAGGATGAAGGGAAAAGGAAGGTTTTGGACCCAAACCCTTATTTCCTTATACCCTAAACTTAAACTTGAGCCCTGCGCATTGAGCCTTGAGCCTTGAGCCCTGCGCCTTATTCTATTGTCATTTCTTTCTCCAGCACCCCGCCCCTTGTGGAGAGCAGCTTCACTTTTACCGGGATCTTATCCGGTGAATAGGTGCGTACAGTGAAGGTGGCTGTTTGCGTCTGGTTTTGCCAGAGATGGTCAAAGTAGCGAGCTTTATCCTGTGTTTTGGGATCGATGATTTTAACTTTAGGATTATCGGCAGAGGTGAGTTTTTTGTCGAATTCCAGCTGCACCTGATCTTTTTGTACAATTTTGATCCGGTCGGCCATTTTCAGCGCTGTCGGGATTTTTGATGTGTTTGTGTATGAAACGGTGATTTTGTAATCGGCTGAATCCTTATACGATTTCCACTTTTCCACCTTTCCACTCTTCCACTCAATCGTTGGCAGATCCATGGCCATGGCCAGGTTGAACATTGCTTGCTTCCGGATCCAGGGCTCAAGCTGTCCGGGCGGTGGGTTCTGCGAGAAGAACTTGGGATGGTAACCTCCGATTTCAACGGGTCCGAGTGTAGGGTGAATGAACCTTTTCCATTCCATGAACCCGCGGCCGCTGTTTACCGAATCATCCCAGATCAGGGCATCCAGTTCGTCCTTTTTCCCGTCTCCGTTGAGATCTTTTTCTGGTCCGCCATTCCAGATTTCATCACCATACCAGATCGCACCGAAATAGGAATAGCCAAAATCGGGACCATGGCCGAACAGCGGTTCCGGCCTGGTGCTGTCGCCGCTCCATGGGCTCACCTTCTCATGGGTATTGTATTCATTGTACACATCACCAGCCCATGGATAACCGGTGATTTTCATTCCCACGGTATCATAATGCTCGATGAGCTTTCTGTCGGCATCGATCATGATCTCTTTCGGGAAGGCAACCGACGGACCCCGGAGGTGCATGGGAACGCGGGTATCCATTGAATTCACCACAGAGATATTGGGATGGCTGATCAAAAAGGAAAAGACGGCCCGGGTTTCGTTTTCACTCAGAGGGTATTCACCGGCACCGCCTTGCGTCCATCCTCTTCCGGTGGAATCCAGACCATCCATAGGACGCCAGTTCTCGGGGTAATTCCTGTGCAGGTCAAGGCCGCCGATCCCGTCCTCGTTGATCTGCTTGTCGCCGTCATTGTCAAATCCTTCTGATGCGGTCACATACATGCCTTTCCCCTTCGGCACTCTTTTCATCACCCTTCCCGACGGGTCCCTGGGATCCGGCGCGAGGGTGCCCTTTTCCAGATCCACCCATCGCATGGTTCTCAAAACCCCGTCACCGTCGAGATCTTCGCCGCTGTCCTCATCCAGCAGTCCGTCGCCGTCATTATCCATAGGCCTGACGGTACTCCGGTTGCTCCAGGGGGTGTTGAGGTACATATTGGCTCCGTCGGGATTATTCTCCGGTCGCAGATAGATGGTTTTGGTGTCGATCAGCCGGGTGATTTCCGGATTCTTGCCGTAATTCTCCAGCAGATAGTTAAGTAGCCAAAGGACCGATTCACTGGATGTTACTTCTCCTGAATGCCTGCCGCCCTCAAAATATGCCGCAGGTTTATCGGTATCCTTGCCTGTTTTTTTATTGGTGAGAGTCACCTGGATAATGGGTCTCCCTTCATAGGAGCTACCAACCTCATACAGGTCAATCAGATCCGGATATTTCAAAGCCCACTTTTTCAGCCAGGTGTACATTACATCCGGAGTGTGATAGGTGTTCCACCGGAGTGTGTCGCCGGCTTGGTATTCCACCTCCGGGAAGCGGAATTGCTGAACGACACTGGCTCCGTGCCGGTATCCCTTCACCGTATAGTGGAGGGTATCCTGGTCCGATTCAGGCCACGTGACTGTCTGAAGTGGGCGGATTTGGGACTGGCCAGGCAGGATGGAGAGGCAGAGGAAAAGGAGGAAGGAGAAAGGAGGAAGGTGGAAGGGGCGGGTCATGGTGGAAGGGTTATGATTGTTATGATTGTTATGATTGTTGTGGTTGGTGTGGTTGGTGTGGTTGGTAATCATGCCCTTTTAAAACCGTTTGTGACGGAGGAGAAACCAGAGAAACCTGAATGCAATGGGCACGTGCCTGAGAATGGTTGGGATCAGGCCGTAATTTTGGCGCATGATGTCGAACCGTTCGATCAGGCTGATCCTGATGGTGTGTTTCGACTGGCCCCCGTCGAGGAACCTGCAAAGAACCTGATGGGTGTTAACTATTGCCTTCCTGCCCTCTTGCCCTCCTGCCTTTTTAAGGGCATTAATCACCCAGTCGAAATCGGCCGAGTGAGGGTAGGTGAGGTTGAAGCCGGGGGCAATGCTACGATGTACGAGGATAGCCTGGTGACAGACCAGCATTCCCTTTTTGAAGCTTTTCCAGGTTAGTTTTTCGGGTGGTCTTAAACGCCGGAGTCCGATCTCCTTATAACCGGAGTCCACCACCAGGGTGTCGCCATAATAGATGGCAGCTGCAGGGTCGCTGTTTTTAGAAAAGATCAGGGAGAGGGTCTCGTTGCCGAAAGGCAGGTCTCCTGAATTCAGAAACCAGACAAAATCTCCGGTTGCTGCATTCAGGCCCTTATTCATGGCATCATAAAGACCTTTGTCGGGCTCACTGTGCCACCATGCGATTTTATGGTCATATTTTCTGATGATTTCCAGAGTTCCGTCGGTGGATCCACCGTCAATGATCAAGTGCTCAATATTGGGATAAGTCTGATCCAGCACGCTTACGATTGTCTTTTCAAGCAGATGAACCGAGTTGTAAACCACCGTGATGATGGATACCACAGGAAGGCCTGGCCTGAAGGCCGGGGGACTGGATGAGTTCCGTTTGCCGCCGGAGAGTGTCGGTGCCATTTCCATCGGTTTGGAAGGGAAATTAGTTAATTTCGCATAAAACAGCGATATGTTTTACAGCTTATTGCGTCTGCAAAAGTTCCTGGAATCCCTTTATCAGGCTCTGGTAAGCCTGATCCGGGTGTTGCTCAGGTTCCGTTTTCGTTCCGATGCCAAACACCTGCAGGTTCAGGGCGATGAGCTGTTTATCCTGGCCAACGGTCCCTCGCTTCGGGAAGATCTGGAGGAGCACCGGGAGCTTCTCAGGACCAGGAAACTGTTATGTGTGAATCAGTTTGTCCTGAGTGAGGCCTATCAGGAGTTAAAGCCCTCCTGGTATATTTTTCTGGATATCGGATTTTTTGTAGATAATACGATCCCCCGTGTGGCGGAGGTGCGCGACCGGGTGATCGAGGCATTCATCACAAAAACAGAATGGCCGGTTCAGATATTTGTCCCGGCTGAAGCCCGCGGCAGCAGGTTTGTTAAAGAAATTACCGCATCCGGAAAGCCGGTCAGCTTTGTCTTTATTAACCGGACGGTTGTTGACGGATGGAAGCCCGTGAGGAACTGGCTTTACAGGCGTCAGGCGGGGATGCCGCCTCCGCAGAATGTGCTGATCGGAGCACTGATGGCAGGGATTGCCGCGGGTTTTAAAAAGATAGTGATCCTTGGGGCTGATCACACCTGGCATCAGGGGCTGGAGGTGGGCTCCGACGGGGTTCTGAAATCCGCGGAGCATCATTTTTATGACCCCAAACCCTGGAAGGTTGCGATCCATCATCCTGAAACCCTGAAGCGGGCAACGGTTCATGATTACTTCCACAATTTATACCGGACTTTCAGGAGCTATCATCTGATCAGGGAATTTGCAGACCAGGAGAAAGTTGTGATCATCAACGCCAGCAGGGTCACTTTTATTGACGCATTCGAACGGCGTTCAATGGCAGATTATCCCTGGGATTCCCGCTGAGCCAGGTAGAGGCCTGCGAGGTCAAAGTCGACCTGGTCGTCAATATCAATCGAATCCTTCCTGTTCATGATGTAGGCGTAGGCATTACTTTTCAGGAACAGGGTTTTCTCCTCCATCATCCTGCCAATCCGGCAAAAATAGATCGCACCATTGAGCCGGTAAAAAGACGGAAGCTCCTGGGAAGGAGTTTTCTGGATTTTATCAGGGATGAAGTGGTCGAGTGACAAGGTTTCCGGCAGGGTATTGCTCCAGAGGGGGGAGTGTTCTGTACGGCAAACCGAGATCACTGCATCGGCCTGCTTCTCTTCCAGAAGATGTGCGGCTTCCTTTATGTTAGCGGCAGTCCTGAGCGGGGAGGTGGGCTGGAGGCAGGCCAGGTGAGTCCAGGGTGACTCTTCCCGGCCGGCAAGGGCTTCCTGCAGGGCATGGACCAGTACATCAATGGAGGGTGTATGGTCCTGGGCAAGCTCCTCGGGCCTCATAAAAGGAACTTCTGCGCCGAATTTGGCCGCTTCCACGGCGATTTCCCAATGATCGGTACTCACGATCACGCGGTTAAAGACTCCCGATTGTATGGCGGCTTCTATGGTCCAGCCGATCAGGGGTTTTCCGGAAATCGGCATGAGGTTCTTGCCAGGAAGGCGTTTGCTTCCGCCTCTGGCAGGAATAATGGCTATGTATTTTGATTCTTTATTCACGGAACAGTCGGTTATAATCCTGGTTTGCCCTGTCGAAATCCTCATGCTTGCCTATGTCCATCCAGTATTCCCTGATCGGAAAGGAGAGGGTAGCCCATCCCTTGCCGACGGCTTTCTCAAAGAGGCTGGTCATGTCGAGCGACTGGCCTTTCGGAATCAGCTCCAAAACATTTGGCTCCAGCACATAAATACCCGCGTTCACATAAAACTGCTGAACCGGCTTTTCCTCAATTGAGACAATGGTATCCCGGTTCAGCCTGACCACCCCGTATGGCACCTCCATGCCGAATTCACGAATACACATGGTTGCCGTGGCACCGTTCATGATATGGAAATCCATCAGACTTTCGAAATCCACGAGTGTCAGGATATCGGCATTCATAACAAAAAAGGGATCCTTTGGCACCTTTGGCAGGAGTCCGAGTGAACCCGCGGTACCCATTCTTTGTTCTTCCTGGAGATAGCTGATCTCCACTCCCAGTCCGCTGCCGTCGGCAAAATGGCTGCGGATCGCCTCACCCTTGTAGTTGAGGGAAATGACGAATTTCGAGTATCCGTGTTTAATGAACTGGCTGATCACGGTTTCAAGGATCGGCTTACCCCCCACAGGGAGCATTGGCTTCGGCGTGTCGACAGTCAACGGCATAAGCCGTGAGCCCAACCCGCCGGCCATCAGCACAACCGTGTTCGGGTGCTTTTCCTTACGGATGAGGTGGTCAATCTCAGCGAGCCGGACCACCCTTCCCTGGGGATCCACCACCGGTATCTGATAGATCCTCCGGCTGACAGCCAGCTCAATGATCTTCTCCTTTGAATCAGTGGTGCTTGCTGTGGTCGGGGTTCTAAAATAAACCGATTCGATCGGATCATCCAGATTCAGTCCCCGCAGGATGCCCCTCCTGATATCTCCGTCGGTAAGGGTTCCGATGAGCCTGTCGGATGGATCTACCACGAGCGCGATCTTCATGGCTCCCTGATCAATGACCCTTAGCGCCTCTCGGATAGTGGCCGATGGAAAGAGTTTTATTTCGGAGACCTTATACATCGTGGTATCTGAGAGCTATTTATCGTAAAACCTTTTGGGAATCAGGTTCTGAAGATCAACGGAGCGGATGATCTCCAGCACTTTTTCAGACGCACCCCCATTCCCGTACGGGTTCTTTATTTTTTTCAGATTTGCCTGAAAAACGGGTGAATAGATGGTGTCAAGTCCGCTAAGTATTTCTGATTCAATGCATTCGCAATCGATCACGGACGCGGCCCGTATTCTGCCGTCCTGCCTGTGCCCGATATTGAGGGTTCCGATATTGAATCCCGGAGCCTCAATAATACCGCTGGAAGAGTTGCCTACCACGGCATCCACGTGTTTCATGGCCGACAAATAGTTCAGCTGTCCCATGGACTTGATCAGGGTTGCCTTTTCGCCGGCTTTGAAAACGAATGCCTGTATTCTTTCGACGATTGCCCTGTGACCGGTATCTGCGTTAGGCTGAGTGAAGATGAAGTGGGTACTGTCCAGTTTGCCAAGTGCCTTAAGAAGTTCATCAGCCTGCTGGCCGGCTTTGGAAGGATCGAGGGTCTCCGGATGGTAGGTGATCAGGAGGTTTTTATCCCCCAGTTTGAAATCAATGGCTTTTTCAAATTCGGCTCTGCCCAGGAAGGTCATCCGGCGGATATTATCCATGCCCATGCCGCCAACCATAAAGACTCTTCCGGGCTCCTCGCCCATGCGGATCACGCGATTCCTGTACTCTCTGGTGGCGGTAAAATGAAGGTGTGACATTTTGGTGACAGAATGCCTGATGGAATCATCGATAGCGCCGAGGCTCAGTTCTCCGCCGTGAATATGAGCCACCGGAATATTCGCGATCAGCGCAGCGGCAGCAGCGCCCAGAATTTCGAAACGGTCACCGAGCAAAACAACCAGGTCGGGAGTGAGGGTGTGGAAAGCTGAGGCAAATCCGTCGAGAGAAAGGGCCAGGGAGTGCGTGATATCAAGAACCTTGTCGCCTGTGAGGCCCAGATCAAAACTCCGGTCAATTCTGAAGCCGTCATCGCGGATCATGTCGATGGTTGATCCAAACTCGGCAGACAGATGGGTACCCGTAACAACCAGCTGGAGCTTAAGTTCCGGATCAGACTGTATCCCCTTCATCAGCCAGAACAGCAGGCCATATTCGGCCCGGCTGGTAGTTATTACGCAAATTCTTCGCATCAGATCAATTCATCCTTTCTGTAATCACGGGAGGCAAAGGTACCGATTATCTCGTCCCAAAGGAGAGGACTCATACCTGATCCAGGCCGCTTGACGGTGAGGTTTTCCGTGGTAAATATTTCACCCTTTCTGATATCGGTTGCTGCCACGATGCTTTTACGGGCCGCAATTATGTTCTTTTTTTCTCCTTCTGACGGCACCTTGTTCCCATCTCCCAGCGCCTCCTCGATGTTCCGGATGGATCTCACCATTGCCGAAAGTTCTGCCGGTTCAAGGCTTGCCTTATGATCCGGGCCTTCGAGGTTGCGGTCGAGGGTGAAATGTTTTTCGATCACCCGCGCTCCGAGTGCCACTGCGGCCACCGCGACTTCAATCCCGTCGGTATGGTCCGAATACCCCACAGTGATCCCGAAAGTCTGCGCAATGGTTGCCATAGCCCTGAGGTTCACATCGCTGTAAGCGGTCGGATAATCTGTGTTTGCATGGAGGATCATCACGCTCTCTTTGTTGAGCCCCCCTTTCAGCAGCACTTGCAGTGCCTGACCGATTTCGCCGAGATCAGCCATGCCGGTGGAGATTATCACCGGTTTTCCGAATCCTGCAAGTTGCCTTAAGAGAGGGACATTGGTCAGATCGCCGGAGCCAACCTTGAACATTTCGACCCCCAGTTCCTGGAGCATTTCTGCGCTGTCTGCATCAAACGGCGTCGACATGAATCTTATCCCCTTGATCCTGCAGTGGTTCATCAATCCCAGATGAGCATTATGGTCAAGTTCGAGTTTCTTCAGCATATCGAACTGACCGCCGGTATTACCAGTGTTTGTTTTCTGATAGGCCGCTTTGGGGGCATCCCTGGTGACCAGCTTTTCGGTTTTAAAAGACTGGAATTTAATAATATCCGCTCCGGCCCCGGCTGCGGCGTCGATCATCCGGAGGGCTCTTTCGTAGCTGCCATTGTGGTTCACACCAGCTTCGGCTATGACGAGTACATGCTCTCTCATCGGATCTTTCTTAATGGATTTCCGATATAGGTTCCGGGGTTCTCCAGGGTTCTCAGCACAACAGACCCGGCAGAAACCAGGGTGTCATCCGGAATGGAAACGTTGTTTGCCAGAACGGTACGGCTGCCGATAAAGGTACGGCTTCCCACCTGGCACTGTCCGTTCAGGATTGCATAGGTGGAGATGTGGCAGTGGTCGCCTGTAATAGCCTCATGTTCAACCAGTGCGCCGGTGTTGATGATGCAATTTGCACCCACCCTGGCTTCAGCATTGATCACGGCATGGTGCATGATGATGGTACCGGATCCGATGAGGGCAGTTTTTGACACATAGGCTGTGGGGGAAATGATCACAGGCATGTGTCCTCCCAGTGCGTGGATCTTTTCAAACAGTCTGATCCTGACGTCGGGCTTTGAGATTTGTCCCACGGTAATGAGGAAATTCCCGTATTGTTTTACCAGTTCCGGGAGGTCATCGTCGGTCCCGATCACCGGGTATCCCATGACAGAATGATAGGTTTGGGGCCCGGCTGCTCCTTCCACGATTCCGGCAATCTCAAACCTGCCATCCTCCTGGATCACATCTATGCAGGATTTGCAATGTCCCCCGCCTCCCAGAAGTACCAGCTTGTCTTTCACAGTTATTCAGGTTTATGCAAAGTTAATCTGATTTTGATCTGCCTCATCAGCCTGGCTGCCCTGAGGTTCAGATCGGGCGATACTTTCAGGATAAGGGTAAGCCCGGCGAACGCAACAGCCATTGAGGTGCTTCTCAGGATGATATCAAGGCAGAGCCAGAAGATTCCGGCCTCATCATGATTCAGGTCGGGGATCAGAATGGCCGGCAGGTAGGAGACCCCCGCAATGATCAGTGCCACAAGATGTTTCCAGGTATATGGCTGCATTTTATACCGGATCCAAAGGAAACCGAATCTCATCAGGCCGTATATGAAAGCGGCAATGGCTGATGCCAGTGCTGCTCCTGTGATCCCGTAAAGGGGGATGAAGATTATATTGGAGATAATGACCAGGGCGCCGAAAACCATAACGAACAGGGCCAGCAGCCGATAGTAGCGGCTGGTGGTCATGATGGCACCGCTGATTCCGGAAGCCATGATGAACAGGTTAGAGAGGCCGATCCAGAAAACCACCAATTTGCCTTCCCCATAATCATCGGGGAGGATGTGGAACACATTGACAATGTTGCCCCATATCCCGGTGAAGATCAGCAGCCCGAAAAGGAGTTGGTGCAGGCTGGTGTCGCGGTAAAGACGATTGATCGACTCATGGTCATCGTCCTTCCATTGTTCCGCGACTACCACCGCGGAGATTTTACTCACGGCCCTGATCGGGATCGATACCAGAGTTCCGAAAAAGAATGCGCGGCCGTAGATTCCGGTTGCCTCCAGATCCAGGTAGGAGTTGATCATAATCCTGTCGATATACTGGATCAGGATGTTGCTGAATGCGATGATCACTCCGTATGCAGCGACGCTTGCCATTTGCCGCCCCAAAGGTCCCCGGATATGATCCATGTCGGGCCGGAAGGTGAAGGCTCCGTCGCGCAGCAGGGCGACGGCAATGATGATGCCCGGCAGGGAGAGAGCCACCACATAGAAGAGGATGAACCCGTCGAACTTGAAAAGTCCGGCCACAAATGCGAGAATAACTATCAGGATAAAGATCCTCTGAAGGAATTCTTTCAGGAATATGCCCCTTACGGCATTCATCAGCATCGCGTAATAAATGTCGGCAACCATGTAGATAGCCGTGAAAGCGGTGAGCGGGATGATGTAATCCACATACCGGATGAAGAGGGCCGATTGCTCTTCGCTGTCGTGGATGATCCAGGGACGGAGCACAAAATACAGGATCAGGGAGAGTAGGAATCCTGCCAGGGTGACCCAGAAAAGGATGCCTGAAAATCCATGATGGCGGCTTTTTTGATCCCGGAAATAGGGGAAGAGTCTGTTGGTGACATTGTTGAGACCCAGGGTAGCCAGGGTGGCGAAAACCAGTGACCAGGAAACCAGCAGGTCAAGCACCCCGTTTTCGGCTTTGGTGAAGATATTGGGGAGAAGGAGCGCTGCCGTCACAAAACCCACCAGTGTGCCGAGATAGGAATACAGGGAGCCCTTAACGCCTTGTTTTTCAACGATGCCCACGGGTGGTTGATTTTGGTTTAAACTTAGTTAAATCTTTGTAAATTGGCGCTGTAATTACCTGCAATGAAGAAACAACCACAGCGGGTGCCAACCGTCAGGCTCCGCAATTCCTATGTCACAACCGTTGTCAGCATCTCAATGGTGCTCTTCCTTCTGAGCCTGCTGGGGCTTCTTATCCTGAATGCACGCAGGATCGGTGATTATGTAAAGGAGAACATCGGATTTTCCGTAATTCTTAAGGATAATGTCAGGGAAGCCGACCGGGTTCAGCTCATGAAATATTTTGATGCCAGTCCGGCCATAAAATCAACCACCTACATTTCAGCCGAGGAGGCCGCCGATGAACTCCAGAAGGAACTCGGTGAGAATTTTATAGAGTTCCTCGGGGTTAATCCGCTGAAACCTTCGGTCGATATCAAGTTTCATGCAAGGTATGCCAATCCCGACAGTATAGCGAAGCTTGAAAAGGAATTTTCCACCTATCCACAGGTGGAAGAGGTGTATTATCAGGAGTCGATGGTCAATCTGGTCAATGAGAACCTGCAGAAGATCAGCATTGTAATCCTCGCATTCAGCGCTCTGCTCCTGTTCATCTCCATTGCGTTGTTCAACAATACTATCCGGTTGCTGGTTTACAGCAAAAGATTCATAATCAAAACGATGCAACTGGTTGGAGCCAATCGGAAGTATATCCTTAGGCCCTTTATCCTGCGGGGGATTTTGAATGGTCTGTTTGGAGCGGCGCTTGCGATCATCCTGTTTTTAGGGGTACTCTACATTGCCCGCAGGCAGATGCCCGAACTTCTTCAATTTACCGATGGACAGACGATTGGTATGCTGATTTTACTGATATTTGTCTCCGGTTTGATCCTGGCCGGGATCACCACCATTCTGGCGGTAAACAAGTACCTGGGGATCGACCGCGACCGTTTGTATTACTGACAACCGAGAATATTCACAATTGACAGTTCAGACACATGGCTACGAAAAAGAGTGTTAAAACAGATAAGGCTGAGGCTCCGGAAAAGCCGGTTACGGGCTTCGTATTCAGCAGGATGAACTACAGGCTTCTGATCATCGGACTGGGAGTTCTCTTACTGGGGTTTTTGCTGATGTCAGGGGGCGGGTCGGATGATCCGAACAAGTGGGATCCTTCCATCTTCTCATTCACGCGCATAACTCTGGCCCCTGTGATTGTCCTGATCGGATTTGTCATTGAGGGGATTGCCATCATGTATCGGCCCAAATCCAACAAGGGGGAATAATTCATGGACTGGCTACAGGCCCTTTTGTTAGGCATTCTGCAGGGAATTGCCGAGTTTCTGCCGATCAGCAGCGACGGACATCTGGAGTTAGGCAAGGCCCTCCTGAAAGTGGAGGGAGCCGATAATCTTCTTTTTACCGTTGTTGTTCATGGCGCCACGGTTTTGTCGACCCTGATCGTGTTCTGGAAACCGATAGTCAAGCTGATCCAGGGGCTCTTTAAATTCAAAATGAATGAGGAGACTCAATATGTGCTGAAACTCATTGTCTCGATGATCCCGGTGGGGATCGTCGGATTTTTCATGAAGGACTGGGTAGAAAGTTTCTTCAACGGAGATATGGCTTTTGTAGGAGCGATGCTACTGCTGACCGCAGCTTTCCTTTATCTGGGGCATTTTCTGGGCAAGCGCAAAGGAGGCAAGCCGGTTTCATATGTGACTGCCTTCATTATCGGGATTGCTCAGGCCATTGCCGTCATGCCGGGATTGAGCCGGTCGGGGACTACTATTGCTACAGGCCTGATGCTAGGGATAGACAAAAAGAAGCTGGCTGAATTTTCCTTCATTATGGTGATTGTTCCGATCATCGGGGCCAACGCCAAGGAGCTGTGGGACATGAGAGATGCTGCAGCTTCCGGTGCAACCGCGGCTGCCGGGGTAGGAGCGGCCGAACTGATTATCGGTTTTATTGCTGCCTTTGTCACCGGGCTGCTCGCTTGCTCCTGGATGATCAACCTTGTCAAAAAAGGCAAGCTGATCTGGTTTGCCGTTTACTGCACGGTTGTTGGGATTCTGGCAATCATTCTGGGGGTATAGCCTATTACCACACTGATAAATAAAGATCCGGAATGGTGGCTCGAAGGGCAGGTTCTGCTTTTTGACAAGCCATATCAATCGACTTCGTTTTACCTGGTCAAGAAGGTGAGGGGCCTGATCGAAAGGGCCTGCAATATCAAAAAATTAAAGGTAGGCCATGCCGGAACCCTGGATCCGCTGGCCACCGGACTGATGATTATCGCCATTGGCAAAGCCACCAAGCGCATTGATGAACTGCAGGCGGGCGATAAGGAATACCTTGCAACCGTCAGGATCGGAGCTACCACACCGGGATTTGATCTGGAGAAGGAGATCGATGCAACCTTCCCTTTTGAACATGTCACCCGTGAAATGGTTGAGGCCGCCATTGCCGGCATGACCGGTGACATTGATCAGGTTCCGCCCCTGTTCAGCGCCAAAAAAATTGAGGGAGTGAGGGCCTATGATATGGCACGCCGGGGGGAGGAGCAGGTCCTCGAACCGAAAAGGGTCAGAATTCACGCTATTGAACTGCTGGATTTTCAGTTACCCGATATCACCCTCCGGATAGAATGCTCAAGAGGCACCTATATCCGGTCGATTGCCCGGGACCTGGGGTTGACTCTCGGTTCGGGCGGGCACCTGACCATGCTTCGCAGGACACGCAGTGGGGAGTTTTCTGTGAACCAGGCTTTGGATTTCGAAGAATTCAAAAAAAGTTTGGGCTAAACGCAACAAACAACAATCTACCCCGTATAAAGGCAATCTATATTATTTTTTATCTATGAAACTTTCAAAGTTCAGGTATACCCTGCCTGATAAGCTGATTGCCCTCCACCCAACCGACAACCGGGATGAATCGCGTCTGATGGTGCTGAACCGTAAGACTGGTGAAATTGAGCACAAGATGTTCAAGGATGTGCTGGAATATTTTGATGACAAGGATGTTATGGTATTTAACGATACCAGGGTTTTTCCTGCCCGTTTGAGAGGCAACAAGGAAAAGACCGGAGCTGAGATCGAAGTATTCCTGCTGCGTGAGCTAAACCGCGAACAGCGGTTATGGGATGTTCTGGTGGATCCCGCCCGTAAGATCAGGATTGGGAATAAGCTATATTTTGGGGAAGACGACATGCTGGTGGCCGAGGTGATTGACAATACCACTTCAAGGGGCCGAACCCTGCGGTTCCTGTTTGACGGACCTTATGAAGAATTCAAGAAGACATTGTTCGACCTCGGAGAGACTCCTCTGCCGAAATTCATCAAAAGGGAAGTGGTGCCTGAGGACCGTGATCGTTATCAGACCATATTTGCCCGGCATGAAGGGGCAGTGGCTGCTCCAACTGCAGGCATGCATTTTAGCCGCGAGCTGATGAAACGTCTGGAAATCAAAGGTGTGGATTTTGCTTTTGTAACCCTTCACGTGGGATTAGGGAATTTCAGGTCGGTGGATGTGGAGGATCTGACCAAGCATAAAATGGATTCCGAGCCGATTCGCATTACGGAAGAGGCTGCTCAGATAGTGAATAACGCAAAGGAGTTACGCAAACATGTTTGCGCCGTGGGCACTACCACCATGCGGACTCTTGAAAGTTCGGTCTCGACTGAAGGATTCCTTAAAGCTTATGAAGGCTGGACCAACAAGTTCATTTTTCCGCCGTATGAATTCTCAGTGGCTGACCGTATGATTTCCAACTTCCATTTGCCTCTCACCACCCTGCTGATGATGGTGGCTGCATTTTCGGGATTTGACACCCTGATGAATGCCTATCAGGTGGCAATCAAGGAGAAATACCGGTTTGGTACTTACGGAGATGCGATGCTGATCATCTGATCCTGTAATATTTATCCCTGCAGATGTGCAGAGAAGTGCTTGGGATCAACGATCTCGCGGTATTTTCTCACCACTTCCTTCATATCCTCCCAGACCTCTTTTTTGAGTTCCGGATTACGGAGCAGGGCTGACGGATGGTAGGTGGGCATCACCCACATGTCGCGCCATCGGATCCAGGTTCCCCTTACCTTCGTAATTTTTGCATCAGGGTCAATGAGTCCTTTGAGTGCAGTACTGCCCAACAGTATTATGATTGAGGGCTGGATCAGCGCAATCTGTTCCTCCAGGTAGGGCAGGCATGCCGCCCGTTCCTCGGGGGTGGGCTCCCGGTTCTCCGGAGGGCGGCATTTAACAATATTAGCGATGTAAACATTTTCCTTTCTCGAGAAGCCGGCAGCTTCGAGGATTTTATCCAGCAGCTGGCCCGATTTCCCAACGAACGGCAAGCCCTGCCGGTCCTCTTCTTCGCCAGGGCCTTCGCCGATAAGCATCAGTTCAGAAAAGGGATTCCCCATGCCAAAAACTGCCTGGGTCCGTTTCTGATGAAGGGGGCATCTGACGCATGCCCTAACCTCCTCAGTGAGCCGGTTAAATTCCCTTTCAATCAATTCTAATTTACTTTTATAAAGTTTCTCACAATAACACGGTCGGGGGTTTCCACCACGATCCTGTAAACACCCTGCGTCATTCCTTCCAGCGAAATAGTCTCTTTTGAAGACGGAATGGTACGGGTAAAGCGCCTGATTTCCCTGCCCCCGGCATCTATCACCCTGTAGGTTGCCCATGAGGAGGTGAAGTTTTCAAGTGCCACAGTCACCGATTCAGTAGCGGGATTTGGATAGAGGGTGACCGAGGAGGTGATCTCTTCCGGTGCAGTTCCTGATGAGACTTCTTTGACCGAGAAATTATCGAAACCGGCCCCATAACTGACTCCCTGGCCGTCGTCGTACCTGAAGGCAAATTGAGTCTCCTCCGTGAGAGCGCCGGCAGGAAGTTCCAGCGAGTATTTTCTGAAATTATAAAGTCCGCCCACATTGGATGGCGGTAAATCGACGAGGGTTACCCATGAGCCATATCGCCCCTGACGATAGATCAGTTTCATGGTTCCGATCTGCATAAGCCTTTTCTGGGTGTATTCAAATTCCAGCATCACCGTCGATTTGCCAGCCAGATTGATCCTTGGGGAGATCGCATAATCGCTGCAGCGAATTCCCTCACCAGCCTCGAACGAATTGGCACCGACGAATCGCGTTGTATTGGCCGTCTGCATTTTCAGGGTTTCAGCATTTCCAACCATGAACCCTTCAATATATCCTTTCAAGGACCAACCATGTGTTTCAGACTCAAAATCTTCAAGATAGGGGATGCTTCTGACAGCAGTCGGAGTAAAGGTTACCGTATTGCTGGGTTGAGATTCCCCTGCGTGCTGCCCGGTGTAGGTGGCTGTGATAAAATAGCTGTAGCTCACTCCATCCTGGACCGACTGATCCTTGTAGTCGGAGTTGGAGGTGGACAGCAGCAGCTGGTTATTGCGATAGACGTTGTATGTGCTGAATCCTTCACCCAGGCATGGATTCCAGTCGAGGCTGATAAATCCCTGCCCGGACGTGAAGAGCAGGTCGGTAGGCGGAAATTGAGGATCAATCCGAACATCGAAAGTAAGAGAATCGGGATACACGGTAATGTTGGAGAGATCAATTCCACCCTTACCACCCGAACCGCTATTCCAAAGAAATGAATAGGGGATGGTGCGGTCATTGAATTCCATCCTGTTCGGAGCACCAAAAGCTGCTGAAGTGATGGATCCTTCAGAAGTTATGGAGCCCCCTGGGCGGTACACATAGACCTCGTCCGGAGGTCCGGACGCATTGCCATTCCCTGCCCCGGGATTAATGCGGTATACTGCCAGCCCGGTTCCAGGAACGGAGATTTCATATCTTCCTTCTTTCCTCCGGTACTCGAGAACAAAGTATTCGGTTCGGCTATATGGCGATTTGATTTTGTAAAGGTTTCCTGTCGGACTGGTTAGGGGCTTAAGAGAATAGGTGCCGGATTCAGTGATTTCGGGTAAATCGGGGATCCATTTGTTGTATTTGTATCGCAGGAAACCACAAATACCCTGTGGCGGATTGGCATTTGCCTTCATCAGGCACCACTGGCCGACAGGATCCGGCGTTGGTGGATCATCATCATAATGATAGAGATCCGGTGCTCCGAACACATGGCCAAGTTCATGGCAGACAGTGGATATACTGAAGGTACTTTCCAGCATAAGGAAATAATTCCGAATCCTTAACCCATTGAGAGTGACTGTATAGGTGGATAATGACCAGGCATGAGGCCAGAGAAGTGTGCTCCAGGCTCCGGGGCTTCCCTGAAGAACAAAACAAACATTGTCTACTATGTTATCATTGTTCATGTCCAGGTCCAGGTCGTCGGGAACCTGCGAATCGATATACTCTATGGCCCGCTTGAGAAGACCATGCTCTCTTTCGGCCTTGCCGTTGGAAGGATAGCCGTTGGGGTTGCTTCCGGAATAGGGTGAAAAATAACTTCGGGGGTAGATATCCTTGTAGGAAATATTGATGGTATCCGAACTGACCGGGAAATGATTTGATTTCAAAAACAGTTGTTCATAGGAGGTTTGTTTGTAATAATCAGAAACGGAAACTCCCGTGGTAGATTCCCATTTGTCAACAAAATCCATGCGTCTGGAATTCATGACACTATCATCGGCAAAGGAGATATATACGGATATACAGTTCACTGTTCCTTTCGTGGGTGGGCTTCCGCCTGATTTTAATGGTATTTCGTATTCGGCTCGAATCTGATAATAAAGCCTGGCCGAGATTTTAGCTCCTTTGGCTAACCCCACTTTTGCGGGATCAGTGCTTCCGGCAAGATATCCGGATGGAATTACCTCATCTCCTGAGCGGATCCCATAATAGTAGTATCCGTCTACCGGATTCATTACGATGGTATAACCGGCCGCATCGTGAAGCCGATGGTAGAATTCGTCACCGGTGGCGAAACAATGGATGATTGTGCCGTCGGGCTGCTTAAGGGTTTGAGGTACATTTTCGAGCCATGCCGCAAAGCTGCTGCCGGCCATAAGCGTCAGAAATACAGCTAGTAAGAGTTTCTTCATGCCTGATGTCAATTTGTTTTCGCGATCCGGCGGAGGTAATTATGCTCTCCGCAGGTAACCTGCAAGATATATAATCCTTCCGGGAAACCGGTCAAATCAATCTGCCCGGTTTGTGCAGCAACCGAGGTGTTATACAACATCTCACGGCCAGTGATGGAATGAATCCGGATGGAAACCGGGCTGGCTGAGGATTCAAGGAGTGAGTAACTAATCTTGCCGGAAGTTGGGTTAGGCCAGATTATCAGGCCGTTGACTTCTTCCGGATCATCGATTCCCGATCCGGGTCTCAAATCGAGGGAGATAGTAAGCGTATCGGGCGGGCAGGTGCCGTTGTAGGCGATCTGCCTGACTTCGAAAAGTTCTTTGGTTATGTAGGTGTGGACCGGATTGGTTTCGGTTGAAGAGTTCCCGTCGCCGAAGAGCCAGAGCAGGGTTGGAGCATTGGTGGCCCGACTGGTAAAGGTGATGGTCATTGCGAGCCTTGAATAGCTAAAAGCGGCTTCGGGCTTGAATCTCACGCTGAGATAATCCTTCTCGGTTTTGTGGTCGAGGTGGTTCAGGGAGAGTTTCACCTTTTTCTTTCCCGGGCTTGAGTAAGACACTTCATGGGGCCCTTTGGTGGTTGCATATCTGGGATTTGCATCGGGGCCGAAATCCCATTCCCACGAGGAGACCGGGCCAGTTGAAAGATCAGTGAAAGTGATTAACTGATCCTGGCAGATGTCTGTGAATGAGGCGCTAAAATTCGGTACTGCAGGTTCCTCCACGTCATAGATCCGGATATTGTCAACCGCAGCGCCGTATGCATCTCCATAGAAATCGTTGTAGTAGAATGCGATCTGGATGGGCGAATTGGAAGCGGGAGCCGGCAGGTAGATGTGGAATGTTTTCCAGTCGTTCCTGCCACCGGTTGAATCCATCCTTGCCAGCGGTTGCCACACTCCGGTAAGAAAATCGCGGTACATCAGGAAAAACATGTCGGAGCCCGGATTCTGCTTGTATGAATAATCGAATGAAATGGCCAGGTGTTTGAATCTGGAAGAGTAGATGATCGGGCTGGTAAGATAATCCGCCGCTCTCGACCCGGAAGGCAACCCTTCTGACCGTATAGCGGCGATGTGCCCGCTGTTGGCACCGAAGCCCAGTTCTGATGCGGCTCCGATAATGAAGCCGGTGTTATCGCCCTGGAGTTGCCAGCCTTTCAGGCCGGCCTCAAAGGTTTGCTGGTATCCTGGCTCAAGGGCTTCCCAGGGACTGGTTCTGACAGATGGTGTGGGTAAGGATTCACCCGTGGATTGTCCCACGTAACTGGCCGACACTTCGTATTTGTATTCCTGTTCGTTCTCAAGGTCTTCATCAGTGTACTCCCTGTCGGTGGTGATGCCGATGAGATCACCGTTCCTGTAGATGGAGTAATGGGAAAGATCAGCCATCACCGGCTCCTCCCAGAAAAGTCTGACAAACCTGTCGCCGGGCAGGATTTCCAGTTTCGAGGGCCTGTCGTGGAGTGGCAGGGTGTCGGGCTGGAGTCCGAAGATTGCTCCCTGGTTCAGGGAAAAATTGGCACTGCCTCCGCCCATGGTGGAAAGGTTGTACCATCCGTCACCTGCCCCGTTCCAGCCCCAGTTGAAATGGAAATAATCATCGCTCCTGAATCCGTCGATATTGAAGGCATGGGAAACCTTCCTGTCAAGGGAGGTGCCTGAATAGATCACGGGTCTGCGGTTCACCAGTTCCTGTTTCATCATCCGGATCCAGGAGGCGTAGTCCATTTCTTCCTTGTTCCGGTATATGATTCCTTTCTGGAATCTGAAATTGTTTTTCAGTGCCTCCAGGGCATAGCCATCGACACTGGTACCTGACTCCGTTGGTCCGTAATTCATCCGGGTGGCAACGCCTGCATGGTACAGTACCCTGCTTGCCATCTCTGACGGATAGACGGGATGGGTGCTGTCCCAGGCATAATGTGCGGTTTCCAGATTGACCCTAAGCTCGCCATAATCAGGATGCGACAAAGGGGTATACACTACGGTGCCGGTGGGCTGTTCGGGCCAGTCCCAGTAGTCCATCACCTGGGCCATTGCAACGGCAACACAACCGGCAAGCGCTCTCTTTCCAGTACTGTCGGCCGGGCAATAGCTGTTCCAGGGATTGCCCTGGCCCCATTGCGCCGGGATAAGCGGGGCTACCGCATCATCCGTTGAGGTGGAGCTTTTTAGTTTTGGCAAAATTCCCGGGGTGGTTTTTTGATCGTGCCCCTTGGCGTATGAAGGGATCAGCCAGCTTAGGAGTGGATGGGAAGGATCATCCGGGAAGCTGGATGATTCAGACCAACCCAAAATTGATGGTCCGTTGGAATCATCCCGCAGGATGACGAAGCCGGCCGGTGAAAAAGTGACAGCAAAAACAGCAGATCCGGAGGCGGAGGGATAGGAGTACAGGGCTTCGGCAACCGGGATGGATTTCAGGGGTGAATGTCCGTAGAGCCAGGCTGCTGCGAGCCTGTAAATCTCCTTTTCCGGTGTCTGCTGCCCTATGGCAGGATCAGGCCCGGTGCTGAACAAGATCAGAATAAATGTAAACAGTAATCCCCTTCGCATGACGGGTCAAAAATAGAACTATTTTTTGACGGCCTTATGATAACGAAGGGGTTGGAGAAAAAGTGCTATTGGGGATTCAACCTTTTATCTCTTTTCTGAACGGGGCGGAGGTTTGAGCTCCCATACGGGTAACGGCAATACCTGCCGCCCTGTTTGCAAACGCAACAGCGTCATGCCAGTCAAGTCCTTCGGAGATGGCAACAGCGAGGGCTCCGTTGAAAACATCCCCTGCGGCGGTCGTGTCAACCGCTTCCACCTGATCGGCAGGTACCATAAATTGGGTGTGCCTGTCCATGAAAAAAGCTCCCGATGATCCCATGGTGATGATCACATTGATAACGCCCATGGCCAGCAAAGCTGAGCCTGCCTTGGCGGCATTGACCGGGTTTTTGACCTTAATACCTGTGAGGGCTTCTGCCTCGGTCTCATTGGGGGTGATGGCAAAAAGGCCTTTCAGGATTCCTGCGGGGAGGGGCCTTGCTGGTGCGGGATTCAGGATCACTCTTTTTCCCAGGGAGGCAGCCATCCGTATTGACCCTTCCACGGTTTCCATCGGTATCTCAAGCTGCATGAGGATCAGGTCAGAAGAATACACCACGGTTTCCAACGGGCCCAAATGATCCATTGTAAGCTTCTCATTGGCGCCCGGGACAACAACGATGGTATTTTCGCCTTCCTTATTAACCGTAATGACGGCAACCCCGGAAGCAACCCCGGTCCGGATCAGCGAATGCTCCGTACGAATCCCTTCAGAAGCCAGTCCATCCAGGGCCTGCCTGCCAAACAGGTCATCCCCGAGGCAGGTGATAAAGGTCACTTTTGCGCCCAGCCGGGCTGCAGCCACTGCCTGATTGGCTCCCTTGCCTCCCGGAAAAAGGAAGAATTCATTTCCCAACAAAGTCTCACCCGGCCGGGGGAAACGGCCAGTGGTAACCACCATGTCGGTATTGGTGCTGCCGATGACAAGGATGGGCATAAAGGCGAAAGAATAAAGGCGAAAGACGAAAGATAGGGAATATCATCGTTTTCTCAAGAGGCTGGTGATCTTCCATTCGCCGTTGAGATTAACCAGCTGGATCAGGCTGATCGCCTGGCCAGTCGTTAATTGTGCTATGGCGATGCCGTCCATGTAATCAACCATTTCCACCTTAATATTCAGTTTCGCCGGATCTTGTGCCGCGAGCTTTGCTTTAGCGTAACCTAAAAGCTGATCATATCCGTCGCGGCTGATCATGGTTTTGCCGGTTTGCGGCATGGTGATCAGGGTAGCTTGTGAGAACCTGATATGCAAGGCTTTACTTACCCTTTCCGGATTACTCGTGAGCAATCCCTCGAAATAGTCGCGGACGGTCTGCTCCACCAGGGGCTTCTGAGCATTTGCATCGAGAACCGGCACCATGGAGCGGTTCCTGGAATCCGGGCCGTATGTCCATATGACATTGACAATTTTCCATTGACCATTCGTCCGGGCCATGGCCAGATAATCGTTGAACTGTGCAGAGGTCAGCCGGGCAAAGGCCAGATCTCCGTCTATCTTCAGCACCTTGACCTCAGTCTTCCTTGCCTCTTCAGGGATGAACCCTACTTTAGCCCTTGACATTTCAACCAGGCCGGTGAAAGTGGATTGGGTCAGGACCCACTGGTCCGAATTGGGAAGCTTCAGCGGAGCTACCTTGAAAAGGTCAGAAGCTATGGCTTTTTCCATACGCTCCGCTGAACCGCTGTAAAAGCCATCTCCGTAATTCAGGGCTGTTTCGATAATAGCCAGGGAGTCGTTTTTTATATCCTGGGCTGTTGCGGATTGAAGGCTGGCCATAAAAACGGCAGCTGCCATGGCAAGTTTGAATATTCGTTTCATTGTGAAGTTGGTTGTTTGTTGAAGTTGGACGCAGGTTTGCCAGGATCGTTACAACCCGTTATTGGTCAAATACTTTGAAACTCAATCCGGCGGGTCGCCGGGAAGCTTTAATTTTACTTCTGTTATGAAACCATTTTACCGTGTATTTGCCCTGATGGGCCTGATCCTGGGACTGATCTCCTGTGAGAGGGACAGGCTGAATGATCTTTATGGCGACAAGGTCTCCGTGGTTATCAACGATATACCGTTCAAAACGGATCAGTTCCTGCGGATTCCCTATACGCTCAAAATGTGGGAATACCAGAAGGAAGGCTTTGTGCTTGAGAATATTACGGCATTTGACGGAGAATCTGATGAGATCCTTATGGAGCTGACGGCTGCTGAACTGCCGCTGGTCATTAAATCTCCCCTGCAAAGCAACCCCCTGATGCCCGTGGATGAAATCACCGATTATTACACCTCCATTCAGCTTTCGGTGCCTCTTGCGAAGGTTCCCCCAGGTCGTGTTATTCACGGGTTTACCTTGCGGAATACTGTAAATGATAAGGTTATTGAATTTGAAGGAGCCGTATTTGAGCCGAGATTATCAGAAAGCCCTGTGGCCATTGCCTCGCCTGTTAAGGGTGGGAACTGGGTGTTCATCAACCAGTCGACCAATGATTACCATTTTTACATGATGTACTTCAAAAACGGGGACCTATTCAGGTCGGAGAGGTTCGCTTTTGACAATGTAAAGCTTGGGGATGATCTTGCCGACATATTTACCGGGGATCCCAGGGACAACTATTCCTATTTTAATTATCGTGACACATTGTATGCGGTTGCCGACGGAAAAGTGGTGATGATTAGGGACGGGAGGCCTGAAAATCACGGGGATGCTCAGGATGTTACATTCAGCAGCAGTGACGAGTATGCCGGAAATTATCTGATTCTTGATCTGGGGGAAAGCCGGTATGCGATCTATGGGCACTGTGTTCCCAATTCCTTCCTGGTTGAACCTGGGCAGGCAGTAAAGGAGGGAGACCCTGTTGCCCTCCTGGGTAACAGCGGGAACTCCACGGCTCCACATCTGCACTTTCAGATTTGTGACGCACCAGAGCTGTTTGAGTCCATGGGAGTGCCGTTTGTACTGAAAAGCTACATCAAAACCGGGGTATATCCGGATTCCCTGATATTGCCAGTTCCGATTGAATATCAAAACTCCATGATGGAGCAATTTACCATTCTGAAATTCGACTAGCCACTACGAAATTGAGCCCTTGGCCAAAAGGTGAAGGTGTTGGCTGAAAGGTTTGTTTTATTTTTACCTGAACTTTCAGAAACAAGCCTCCCATGAAAAGAATTTTGCTTTATCTGGCAACAGGATTCCTTATGGCCGGATGTGCTCCCAAGCCGGATCCGATCGCGATCCTGAAATCTGCGAAGTACATTGACCTCACCTGGTCGTTCGATGAAAATTCGGTGTATTGGCCCACCAATATCCCATACAAACATGACACTGTTTTCGAGGGGATTAACGACAAGGGCTATTACTATTCGTCCTTCAAGTTCAGTGCAGAGGAGCATGGTGGGACTCATTTCGATGCCCCGATGCACTTTGCCCAGGGGGCCAATTCCATTGAGAAGGTGCCGGTTGAGCAACTCGTGGGTGAAGGGATTGTGGTAAGTGTGAAGGAGGAAGTAGAAAGGAGTAAGGATTATCAGATTGCAGTCGGGGATTTTGAGAAGTGGGAGAAGGAGCACGGAAGGATCCCTGAGGGGGCCATCGTTCTAGTAAATACTGGATTTGCCCAATATTATCCTGATAAGGAAAAATATACCGGAACTACGCTGACCGGCCAGGAGGGGGTTGCGAACCTCCATTTCCCGGGTCTGCACCCGGATGCTGCCAAATGGCTGGCGGAACAAAGGAAAGTGAAAGCATTCGGACTGGATACGCCGAGTATCGACTTTGGCCAGTCGAAGGATTTTATGACCCACCGGATCCTGTTTGCCAATAATCTGACCGCTTACGAGAATGTCGCCAACCTCGACCAGCTACCTCCCAAAGGGTTCTGGGTGATGGCCCTTCCGATGAAGATCAAAGGCGGCAGCGGAGCCCCGCTCAGGATTGTAGCGGTGGTGTTCTGAACAAACCTTTCAGGTTTTTAACCACCTCTGCCGGAGCCATCAGGGGGTCGAGGGCGGTGGTGGCAAGGGTTCAGGCATCAGGGTCGCTTTTGTTATTGCCGGTATCGGGGATCCGGCCAGGGCAACCGCAGCCGAGCCGGCAGCCAGGGCACCAAGAAAATAGCGGCGGGTGATCTTGGATTTGGAGCTGATTTGCAAAATGTTGCTCCAATTTAATCAAATATCCGTAGAGACGCATATATGCGTCTCTACAAGGTTCCCAGGCGATCAAACATTCGTAGAGACGCATATATGCGTCTCTACCAATCATTTGCGCAATTTTTCGATGAATTTTGCATCCCGCCATCCCCCGTTCATGGTAAACAAGTATTTCCCGTCGGCGGTTACGATCAGGCAACCGTTTTCGCCCACATAGGGAACCAGGTCAATGGACGCCTGCCAGGTGCCGGATGGCGACCTGAAGGAAATGCAGGGCTGTGGACGCTGGTTTTTTACCTTGACGAAGATCAGGTAGGATTCATCGCGGGCGATGAAGGGCATGCTTTCTCCATCTGCCGTGTTGATTACAGGTCCGAGGTTCTCGGGTTTCTGGTACTTTCCATCGACCAGCTTCGAACGGTAGATGTCCGAAGCCCCGTACCCGTCGGGTGCTGTACCTGAGAAATACAGGGTTCCGGAAGCGGTGGCTGATACCTGCCAGTGGAGACCCATATAGTTTATTTCAGGTCCCACCGGCCGGGGCTCCGACCAGCCGCCAGCCTTCCGGTCGACAAACCAGATGTTCTCCTTTCTCGTAAGGGAGTCTGTTCCAATCGGCCTTTTTGAGGTGAAGAGCAGGCGCTTGTTGTCGGGCGTAACAAAAGGTACATCATCATAAAAATCGATGGTACGGGGTCCGCTGAAGGACACAAAATCAGGTTTGGTCCAGATTCCGTTTTCGATTTTGCTGGTCATGATGGATGTGCCAGTGCCCCAGTACATTTCAGTGCCATCGGGGCTGAAACTGACTGAGGTATGGTCAATCATAATCAATCCTGGCGCAAAGGGTTTAATCTGTTCACCCGGCAATGGTTGCCCCAAATAGGGGCCAGTCAGGACAGGATAACGCTCCGGACCCGTGTCGCATCCCAGTTGAGCCAGTCTGTTTTTCAGAGCCTCATTGCCGGCTTCGGTGGCAAGGTTGTATGCCGACCGGCCGTCGTGGGTCCGGGCATTGAGGTCGGCCCCTTTGGAAACAAGAAATTCCAGCATTTCAGCCTGGTTGTTAGCGGCAGCGTAGTGGAGGGGTGTCCAGCCATTGATATTGGCACCCATTTCAAGGGGAATTCCTTTGGAGAGGAGGTCTGAGGCGATCTCGACGCAGCCTCCCGACAGAGCAGATCTCATGAGTCTTTTGGGATCTATGGGGGGAACCAGGGGAGAGCGTTCCGAATGGGCTGTAATATATCTGAACAGATTGGCAGATCCGGCTGCCGTGGTGCCGTACACGAGGTAGCGCCAGTTGGTACCGGTCGTGTCGAATGGGGCGTTATGGGCTATCATCAGGTCAATCAGCGCCAGATTGCCACCGTAGGTGACTGAATTGTTGAGCGGCATCGCACCGGTATTGTCCTGGGCCTGCAGATCTGCGCCATGTTCAATCAGCAGTTTTGCCATATCCGCATTCTGGGTCACCCTGGTGGTCAGAAGGAGCGGTGTTTGGCCGATTTTATCGCGGCAGTTCGGATCGGCACCCGAATGGAGCAGTTTTTCGGCCACGGCATACCGGTTGCGTGTGGCTGCCATATGCAGAGGGGTGAAGCTGCTCGCGTTGGTCGTGCTCAGGTTGGACCCTTCCCTGATCAGCAGTAATGCCAGAGCATCATATCCCCGGATAATGGATTCCATCAGGAGCGTATTCCCCATTTCATTTTTGGCGTCAATGGAGCCGGGATTTTCCTTGAGTTGTCTTTTCAGGGCGGCAGTATCAGGGTTTTGGATCACATCAAACAGGGACTGTGACATCCCATTCAGGCCTCCTGCCAGGCAGCAGCTCACAAGCAGAATCGACCGGATGAATAAGGTTTTCATTTGGATTTGGTTGATTTTCAGACGAAAATAGATAACGAAAGAGTTTCAACCGACAAATTAATGGATCAGAGTTGACCCAAAAGCGCATCAATTTCCCTTTGGGTGGGTGGGGTTAACAGATGGGATTTTCGCGCTCCATCAAGGACTTGAATCTTTCCCGATGAATCGGGACGGATTAGTATTTAACTACCAATGGAATAATAATTTACGTAAATAGTTATTGCTAATACGTTAATCATGTTGAAGAAATTAATAGTAATACATTCAGTTTTAAGCAGGAAATATGTACTTTTGTAGTAATTAATTGAATTAAAATGTTAAAGCGATTGTTAGAAGATCGAATCCACGACAAGCTGGCTGCCAACAAGGCGGTTCTGATTTTTGGTGCACGCAGGGTAGGTAAAACTGTTCTGATGCAGGAAATTACCCAACGGGTTCCCGGTGGAAAGCTGGTCCTGAATGGTGAGGATTTTGACGCGCTGACCCTATTGGAGCCGCAATCGGTTTCCAATTACAGGCGGCTTCTGGAGGGAATTGAATTGCTTGCCATTGATGAGGCTCAGAACATCCCTGAGATTGGTGCCAAATTGAAATTAATTGTCGATGAAATTCAGGGAATCAGAGTATTGGCAAGCGGCTCTTCCTCTTTCGACCTGCTGAACCGGGCCGGTGAGCCACTGGTTGGCCGAAGCACTCAATTTCATTTGTTCCCCTTCAGCCAGGCCGAAATTTCCATGGTAGAAAACCGACTGCAAACGCAACAAAATTTAGAAGAAAGACTGGTATACGGGTCATACCCGGAAGTATTTAATTTAACTAAGTTCCAGGATAAGAAAGATTATTTACGGGATATCGTCGGCGCTTATCTGTTAAAGGATATTTTGTCAATCGACGGGCTGAAAAATTCCACTAAAATGACAGGATTACTTCGTTTGATAGCCTTTCAAACCGGAAGTGAAGTTTCATTTGATGAATTGGGTAAGCAGCTTGGACTAAGCCGGAATACGGTTGAGAAATATCTGGATTTGCTGTCGAAAGTTTTTGTGGTTTACCGTTTGGGAGGTTTTTCACGGAACCTGCGAAAGGAAATTTCAAAATCTTCAAAATGGTATTTTTATGACAACGGTATACGGAATGCACTGATCGGAGCCTTCAGCCCGATTCCCCTGCGAAATGACATCGGGCAACTTTGGGAAAACTACCTGATTAGCGAGCGGATCAAGCAAGCTTCATACCTGGGTCAGAACAAATCTTTCTATTTCTGGCGCACCTACGATGGCCAGGAAATCGACCTGATTGAAGAATCGGAAAATAAACTTTCTGCCTTTGAATTCAAATGGGGCAGCCAGGTTCAGAAACCTCCGAGAGCCTATTCAACCAGTTATCCAGAGTCGGATTATGCGGTCATAAACAGGGAAAATTATTTAGGCTTTATTCTTGGCGATTTGGAATGAAAAACGGATACCTGAACTATTCGGAGATATCGAAACAACTCAACCAGAATGGGTATCGGACACGAAATGGGATGCTCACTTAAGCCGGTATATCTAGGTTAATGACTATGTACTCATAATTAAGGGAGTATAGCAATCCATGACCGAATAATTCAAACTGAACGCTGTTGTGGTGACTCAGTTTGTCGTTTTGTGCATTTGTAATTTGAGAAAATGAAGGAATGGTAAAAACCACTAGGAGGATAATAAATAAATTGGTTTTCATGGAGTTGGATGGTTGTGTCTCATAATAACTTGAAATGATGAGTGTATGTTGTCCATCTCAAATAATAAATCGAAAATACAGGGTAACAAGAAATCACCCTCTGGCGCAAACCTGGCACAAACGAAAAAACACCTACCTGTATAAATGACGTAGAGACGCATATTTGCGTCTCTACAAATTTTCGCGCTCCATCAAGGACTTGAACCTTGGACCCCCTGATTAACAGGTAACTACCTATGGAATAGAAATTTACATAAATGACTGATATTTAAGGTATTCAAAATGAGCGTATTCACGTGATTTATCCTCCATTATCCCCGTTTATCCTTATGTCTTGCGTGGAACCTGGCGTTTTTCTTGATGTTTTTCCGTTTGATACCTCCGGTGAATTTCTTCTCCGATCCGGCAGACGGTTTTTTTACCAGCACCGAGTTAATACCAAAGGTTTTCTCCAAATCGATCCCCGACAGGTAATGTTCCGTGACCACGGAATTCGAATGACCCAGCATGACGGAGATATCGTCTTTGGATATACCCTCCCGTAACAGGGTCGAGGCGTAACAATCTCTGGCGGTCTCCAATTTCAGGGGTACGGACAGGTTCAACCGTTCACTGATGATGGTCAGATTCCCGTTCAACTTCTTCCGTATTTTCCGGAGTTTGTTCTCATACCTCTGTTCATCATAGTTATCCCGAACCAGCCCCAACAGATATTCACTATCGTTATTCTCAACCCGTTTCATCAGATTTTCAATGTCAGGGGTCACCGGTATGGTAATCGGTGTGATGTTGTTCTTACGGGTCGTCAGGGTCTTCCGGCGTTGATAGAGGATGTACTTCCCGTTGATGTCCGATTTCTTCAACCATAACAAGTCACCGATGTTCATCCCGTTCAGATTGTATAACAACGCCCAGATGTCACGGGCGTATTCCAAATCCTTGTTATCGATATCCTTAAACTCCAACACCTTTTGAATTTCATCCCGACCCAGCACTAGTTTCTTCGGAAAAAAACTTCCGATGACATACCGGCCACGACCATACGGGTAGGAATATGACTGGGGTATTATCTTGTCTTCAAATGTGTAATACCGGATAATACTGCGGAGGTCACGGTTGTAAGAGTTCACCGTCGCCAATGAACATCCGGCATCCCGTTTGAAATTTTCGAATTTCTTCAGGAAATCAGGGGTGATGTCGGTAATCTTCAACCCCGGTTGGAAGGTATTCAATATCCGACCCACCATCCGGTAGTGATTCCTTGTTTTTAATTTCAGGTCATTCCCGGCGGCGTATCTTTCGAACAGTTCCACCACGGACAGATTGTGTTTCGGTGATTGTTCTTCATCGTCCTTCAGGAAGAACAACCGTTTGAACTCCTTCCGGTCATAAACACCCATCTGTGAATAAATCCGTTCACACTTACTGATGTACCCATTACACTTTTTCCGGAACTCCTGACACTCCGGGTCGAGTGATTTATCCACGAATACCATATTATACTGATCCTGTGTCAGTTTTTCGAGGTTCAGGTATTGAACCTGTTTCCCATCAACCACCCGGACGGTTAGATTATACCTACCATCCTTCAATGGAACCCGTTTATCCAATGTTATTGTAAATGTCGCCATACGCCTACCTCCTATTCAAGATTGGGTAATTGGGGAAGATGGTACATCCGACCATTGTTCAACATCCAGACGTCGATCTGGTCTTTCACAAATCGGATTCGGTTGTTCACTTTCACGTGGGGTATTTGACCCCGTTCGACCATTTTGTAGATGCTGGATTTACTGTAATGGATGTATCCCTCCAGCATCGGGATATCCATAAAATTTGATTCATTCATATCTATTTGTTTTTAAAAATTTTCAACCTTTTGATAAAATATAACGAAAAGAAAATTAAAAGTCAAGTACCCGAAACCCAGTAAAGACGCTCAATGTAGGGTTCCTGGCAATTACCGACCGATTCATTGGAACATCTGATACTTTTCCACAAAACAGGAGAAGTACCCCCGGCGGGGGTCAACTGGTGGTGTTCTCACTTGTATCCCCCCCTTCCTACCGGCCGGGTTCTGAGTCCCTGTATGGGGGTCAATACCGTCGAAGAAATTTTCCGGAATTTTTCCGGATGTTTCAGAAAATCCGAACCATGTTCCACATTGGAGCTGAACACCTCGGCGGACACCTGAACGAATTTTTTGTCGGTTGTGATACCACTGATATCTTCCCACACTTCATCAACATCCACCGGTTTCAATTCCAGGTCGATTACAGACATTTTCGTCTTAACCCCGACATCTATACCTGTAATTTCTTTTAAACGTCCCAGAATCAACCGGATGAGTTCCCGGTGGTGTTCTTCATCCGTGAACACGGCGTCGTGGATGGTAAAAACCGGAGCGGCCGGATACAGGTCGTGAAATTCCCGACACACGACATTCAATAACAGGTAACTCTCGGTTCGTTGTAACAGGTACGAAAATCGTTCCGGACCGATGATCCGGTGGACTTGTTCAATCCATTTGTTTACTCCGGGAAATACAGACCGGAACTTAAGGATATCGGGGATATGGTTTCGATGTTTGTAGTCCCGGTCGAACAGGACGAACATCATGGATTCCTTCAATTTCTGACGGAGATGGGGGTCAATTTCCACCTTATCTATTCCTTTACCCTGATGATACGACCGGATCACATAGGTATAAAAATCCTGACCAAAGGGTGATTCCTGAAACCATCGGATACTCTCCAACTCCCCGGTGG
>Ga0172368_10000290_pt1 | contig 71999 bp, 64 predicted proteins | sample Lak11m_FD_114540 | JGI IMG/M metagenome (GOLD analysis project Ga0172368, IMG submission 114540) | Freshwater microbial communities from Kabuno Bay, South-Kivu, Congo - kab_022012_11m | ecosystem: Environmental > Aquatic > Freshwater > Lake | place: Democratic Republic of the Congo: South-Kivu...
TGACACAAAACTCCGGATTATTAGACCAATCGGGCTTTTCGAATTTCAGAAGTAAATCGCTGAATATTTTCATGGATTCTTTATCTTTGATTCGAAGATACTGCGAACTTTCTTGCAAAACCTTATCAAACCCCAGTATTTATTAACAATTTGAGTTTAAAGACAGACACTAATTAATCTCAAAGGTACACTTTTTAAATAATCTCAATGAAAAAAACAACTATCATGATCCGGCATCATGGCTTTCTCGCTGTCCGTATGCTGGCGTTGAGCTCAAATCCCACGATCAGGCTGATCGCATTTATGTAGATCCAAACCAACACGATCATCAGAGTACCCAATGAACCGTAAAGTGCGTTATAACTGGAGAAATTATCAACGTAGAAATTAAACCCGAGTGTGGTGATCACGATCAGGCTCGTCGCGAGTAATGAACCAGGCGAGAAAAACCTGAATGATTTGTGTCGGACAGGGGCGAGATAATAAATGAATGAGATCGCCATCAATAATAATCCAAGAATGATCAGCCACCGCAAAAGTTGAAGTAATAAAACCACGATCAGACTTTGCTGAACGCTATAGGGAAGGAACCATGTTAACAAGGCAGATCCAAACGTCATGAGCCCGATAGCTATTATCAGCAAAAAACTGTTGATCAGGACAATAACTAATGAAACCATGTATTGTTTAAAACTTGATCGTGTTTCGACTGCATGATAGGTGTTGTTAAAGGCTTCTATCAGGCTGTTTATGCCATTGGTCGAAAAGTAAAGCGTCAAAATAAGGTTGAGTATCAGTAAACTGCTCCTGGGACGGATCACAATGTCGATAATCGTCTCCTTCACCGATTCAAACGCCATCCGGGGCATGAAATCCTGGATGATCCCCAACAACGATTGTTGAAAATTTTCGATGGGTATGAATGGTATGATCGTAAAGAGGAAAATAAGAAACGGGAAAATGGCCAGGAAGACTGAATATGAAATGGCTGCGGCACGGGAAGTGATATATCCCTCTGTCAAACCCCTGACGAAAAATACCGCAACGTCATAAAGCGGTACACCCCCGAACCCGGGCAACGTGATCTGCTTTGAAAACTTAAGGAGGCGGATTACCGGTAACCAGGCCATTAACCGGTCAGATAGATTTTTTTTAACAGGCATACCAAATCATTTAAGATCCGCCTTCAAACTCATATCAAGGCTTTGTATCTGATGAGTAAGCGCTCCCATTGAAATATAATCCACCCCGGTTTCGGCATAAGATCGCAGGGTCTCAATTTTTATACCTCCGCTGGCTTCAGTTTCGAAACGTCCGCCGATTAATTGAACAGCTTTCTGCAGATTATTTACTGAAAAATTATCCAGCATGATCCTGTCTATTTTTCCGTGATCCAAAACCTGCATTATTTCATTAAAGTCGCGGACCTCGATTTCGACCTTAAATTTTTTACCGGTTCGCTCAAAATAGCCTTCAACTGCATCGATGGCCTGAACAACACCACCTGCATAGTCCACATGATTGTCTTTGATCATGATCATGTCATATAGCCCCATCCGGTGGTTCTCACCACCGCCTGTCCTGACCGCATATTTTTCAAGTTCGCGGAGCAATGGAGTCGTCTTTCGGGTATCCAGGATCTTTGTCTTCAATCCTTCAAGTTGTTTTACTGCCCGGTTGGTACACGTTGCGATCCCACTCAACCTTTGCATAAAATTCAGTACAAGCCTTTCTGACCTGAGGATGGACGATCTGTTTCCCGTAAGTTCAAATACGACGTCGCCATTTTTAATAACAGCGCCATCCCGGATATAAATGTTTAACTGAATATCAGGATCTACAGTCCGGAATATCCGTTCCGCCAAATCAACACCGCATAATATCCCGGTATCCTTTATCAACAACCTGGCTTTACCGGTTATATTGACCGGTACTGTAGCCATCGTTGTATGATCGCCGTCACCAATATCTTCGGCAAGGGCATTTAAAATGATTTCATCAATTGTCATGTGTCAATTTTCCTGTACCTGCAATTGCTGAACCAGGTTCAGGCCATTTACCGATTTAATGATGAAGTAAACACGAAAAATCTTTTTACCTGCTTCGAGACTGCCAATTGTGTATTGTGAGCCATCGGGTGAAGAACCCTGACGTGTTATTTTAAAACTCTTCACAGGGTTCTGACTGAAGAAATCCTTCAGGATCTGGCCTGCCTGGATTTTACTGTAAGTGTCATCATAACCCGGAAGGGTCAGATCAACCATGGCATTGAAATTTTTGGCTACCTCCTGTGCGTTACCGGCCTGAATGGCATTGGCGACCTTTGTAGCAGTTTCTTCAGGTCCGGGAATAGTTTCGGATCCTGTGCAAAGCAAGGTTGGAAAAATCAATGCAACCAGAATTAAATATTTATTTTTCATGTGTAGATTATTTGTTTTTTAATTGTCACATGGAATATCCATGATTAACATTCATGGTTTGCATGAAAGTTGTACTTACGGATATTTCATATTAAGTCAGGATGTAACATGAAATTAGTTACAAACTTACATAAAATCGGTCAATTTTTGCATCTTTGCAGCCGGGTTATGAAAATCAAATTAATTGTATACGGAAAGACCGGGGAAGAATTTCTGAAAAAAGGCATTCGTGAATATGAAACACGGATCAAAAGATATATTCCCTTTGAAATAGTTGAAATCCCGTCATTAAAAAATGCAGCTAATTTTTCCGTTGCAGAACAAAATGCACGTGAATCCCTATTGATCATCAAGAAGTTCTTTCCCGGTGATATCATTATTTTACTTGATGAACGGGGAAAAGAGATGAGATCGGAAGAATTTGCCTCTTTTTTAAACAAGCACTTTTTATCAGGAAGCAAAAACCTTGTATTTGTTGTCGGTGGGGCTTTCGGTTTCGATCCTGTAATAAAAAAGCAGGCCTCTGCCATACTTTCCTTGTCCAGGATGACGTTTTCTCACCAAATGATACGTCTTTTTTTTACCGAACAACTTTACAGGGGGCTTACCATTCTTCGGGGCGAATCGTACCATCATGAGTGAAATAGGGCGTATTGTGGTGCATTAACAATATTTTAACGGAAAGGTTAACAAATATTAACATCATTGTTGGTTTTGTAATTTTTTCATTTTATAAATTTGCACGCTTAAAAATTTAATGACATGGTTGAAACCGACATCAAAGAACTGAACGAACGGATCCAGAAGGAGAGTGCGTTTGTTGACATGGTAACACTGGAAATGCATAAAGTCATTGTAGGTCAGAAGCAGATGATCGAACGGCTTTTGATCGGGTTGCTGGCCAACGGTCATATCCTGCTTGAAGGAGTGCCTGGCCTGGCCAAGACCCTGGCAATAAAATCGCTGGCAAACTGCATCGAAGCAAAATTCAGCAGGATTCAGTTTACGCCCGATCTCCTTCCGGCTGATTTGATAGGCACGCTGATATACAGTCAGAAAAACGAGGAATTCAAGGTTCGGAAGGGGCCCATTTTTGCAAATTTCATCCTGGCCGATGAAATAAACCGGAGCCCGGCCAAAGTTCAGAGTGCATTGCTGGAGGCCATGCAGGAACGGCAGGTGACCATCGGGGATGATACTTTTTTTCTGCCGGAACCTTTCCTGGTCCTTGCAACCGAGAACCCGATTGAACAGGAGGGAACCTATCCGCTCCCCGAAGCCCAGATCGACCGTTTTATGCTGAAGGTCGTCATCGGGTATCCCGATAAAAAGGAGGAGAAAATGATCATCCGCCAGAATATTGGTAATGAGACATTTCGTACCAATCCGGTCATTAAAACATCCGATATCATGCGTGCACGGGCCATCACCCGCGAAGTTTACGTGGATGAAAAGATTGAACACTATATCACGGATATCGTTTTTGCAAGCCGCTTTCCCGCCGAATATAAACTTAAGAAATTTGACGGCCTTATCAGCTACGGCGGATCACCACGTGCAAGCATCTATCTTGCCCTTGCTGCCAAAGCATATGCATTCATCAAGCGCCGCGGGTATGTGATACCTGAAGATATCCGTGCGGTGGCATATGATGTCCTTCGTCACCGCATCGGCCTTACCTACGAAGCTGAGGCGGAAAATATCACATCAGAGGACATAATCAGTGAAATTCTTAATACGATAGAAGTTCCGTAACCTGATCCAAATCCCGTATCCCGGATCGCGCATCTTGGATCCCTGGTTAATATTTCATCGCGCAGTATCAAAAAAGAAACATGGAATCCTCTGAGCTTTTCAAAAAGGTCCGTAAGATTGAGATCAAGACCCGGGGTTTGAGCAATCACATCTTTTCCGGGCAGTATCATTCAGTGTTCAAAGGACGTGGTATGACCTTTTCCGAAGTTCGTGAATACCAGCATGGCGATGATATCAGGAACATCGACTGGAACGTTACAGCCCGCTTCAATCATCCCTACATAAAAATATTCGATGAAGAGCGTGAACTCACAGTCATGCTGCTGATCGACGTAAGTGCATCTAACCAGTTTGGTACAAAAAAAACATTCAAACAGGAGGTGATCACCGAAATCGCCGCTGTACTTGCATTCAGTGCCATACAGAATAACGATAAAGTTGGAGTGATCTTTTTCAGCAAAACAGTTGAGAAGTTCATCCCGCCCAAAAAAGGCACTTCTCACATTTTAAGGATCATTCGCGAATTGATTGAATTCAGACCACAACAGCAGGAGACCAACCTCACCGAACCTCTGAGATACCTTACCAACGCGATCAAAAAGAGATGTACAGCATTTATGCTGAGCGATTTTCTGGACCGGGGATTCGAAGATGCCATCAAAATAGCCAATAAAAAACATGATCTGATTGCAGTAAGGATATTTGATGAACGTGAAATTGAATTGCCCGATGTAGGTCTGATCCGTGCCCGTGATGCGGAAACAAACAAACAGATCTGGATTGATTCATCCGACAGAAGGGTTCGGCGGCAGTATAACAATTGGTACAAGGCACACAACGAATACCTCGCCGATACATTTTTACGCAGCGGGGTGGATGTTGCAAAAATAACAACAGACCAGGATTATATCAAACCCCTGTTGGGATTGTTCAGAAAGAGAGGTGCGAGAAGATAAATGATCAAGGTATGCGATTGTTAAGAAGTTATTTAATCTTTGTATTTTTTACGCTGCTTCATGCAGGTTACAGCCAGGATGTTGTTGTTTCGGCGGAACTTGACACGAATGCCATGCTCATCGGTGATCATGTTGGATTAATTCTGAAATACACCGGTCCGGCAAAATCACAGGTTCTGTGGCCTTTTATACCTGATTCGATACTGTCCTCAATTACCGTTATCGGCAGGGGCAGGATCGATACATCCTATTCGACGGATAAGAAACTGGTGACTTATTCACAGCAACTGAACATAACCTGTTACGATTCCGGGTTTTATACCATTCCGTCGATCCCGTTTAAATACAGGATTATGCCGGATACATCCAGTATTATGGCCACTACAACGATGATGTTGCTCGCGGTTCATACGGTGAAGGTCGATACGACCCAGGCCATCAAACCGATCATAGGCCCATTGAAGGTACCCATCTCCTTTCGTGAGATGTTGCCGTGGATACTGGCGGCTCTTGCTGTTATTCTTTTGATCATCGGCGGAATATGGTATTATAAAAAACGCAGGCGCAACGAACCGGTATTCAGATTGAAACCCAAAGTGGTCCTTTTACCACATGAAACCGCCCTTCAGGAACTGGAAAAACTGAGGGTGAAGAAACTCTGGCAAGCAGGAAGGGTAAAGGAATATCATTCGGAACTGACCGAAATCCTGAGAAAATATATTGAAGAACGGTTTAAGGTTCCTGCTCTTGAACAGACCACCGCCGAAATTACCGGAAGCCTGACTAATAATGCGACATGTCCTGATCCGGCTGTCGCTCGGCTGGACGGTCTTTTGGTATTGGCCGACATGGTCAAATTTGCCAAAGTGAATCCATTGGCTGTGGAAAATGAAAAATCCTTTAACGAAGGAATTGAATTCATTCATGAAACTACAAACAATCAATAATGCTTAAACCGCTGACATTCGGCAATCCCGGATTCCTGTTTCTGCTCCTGATCATACCGCTGCTGGTAGTCTGGTATTTTTACCGTAGGAAAAAAAACACGGCGGATCTGCAGATAAGTACGACCGAAGGTTTTGCCCAGGTTGGCAGGAACCTGAAGTTTTATATCTATCGTGGGCTTTATGTGCTGCGTTTACTGGCTCTCACATTGCTCATCCTGGCATTGGCCAGGCCTCAAACAAGTTTGAGCCGACAGGACATCAGCGTTGAAGGCATTGATCTGGTCATCGCGTTGGATGTCAGCGGATCCATGCTTGCCATGGATTTCAAGCCCGATCGCCTTGAAGCGGCAAAAGATCTGGCGATCGAATTCATTGATGGTCGCCCCAATGACCGTATCGGTTTGGTGATCTTCAGCGGGGAAACGTTCACCCAATGTCCGCTTACGACAGACCATGCCATTTTAAAGAACCTCTTTCGTGATATACACAGTGGTATGATCGACGATGGGACTGCCCTGGGCGATGGATTGGCCACTGCCGTCAACCGGCTGCGCGGGAGCAAGGCGGTAAGTAAAGTAATCATCCTTCTTACCGATGGTGTGAATAATATGGGATCACTCGACCCAAGGTCGGCAGCAGAAATTGCAAAACTCTATGGCATACGCATTTACACCATTGGAATTGGCAGCATGGGGCAGGCACCCTATCCGGTACAAACACCATTTGGCATGCAAACACAGATGATGGAGGTTAAAATCGATGAGCCGCTGCTAATGGAAATTGCAAAAGGTACCGATGGTAAGTATTTCCGGGCTACCAACAATGCAAAGCTTCGTTCCATTTACCAGGAGATCGATAAAATGGAGAAATCAAAGATCGATGTTACGGAATTCCGTAAAAAGAAAGAAGAATTTCTGCCACTCGTTCTCGCCGCATTTATTATCGTTTGCCTGGAAATGCTTTTGAGATATATGTATCTGAGAAATATTCCGTAAACACTTAACACTTAACACTAAACACTAAACACTAAACACTTTTCATTTGTTCCGCTTTGCACACATATATTATTTTTACCTTCTTTCGGTCATTCCGGTATTCGCCGGGCTGCTTATTCTCTTTATATTATGGAAAAAAAGGACCCTGTCTAGATATGGAGAATGGAATGTGATCCGTCAACTGATGCCCGATTATTCGGTGGGGAAATCTGTCATTAAATTTATTCTGATCATGGGGTCTCTGATTCTCCTGATCATTGCCATGGCTGAACCTCAAACGGGTTCACGTCTCGAAAAGGTAAAGCGTAAAGGCATTGACCTCATGATATGCCTGGATGTTTCCAATTCCATGATGGCACAGGATATAAAACCCAACAGGTTGGAACGGGCAAAACAATCCATCGTCCGACTGGTCGACAACCTGGAAGGGGACCGTATCGGAATTATTGTATTTGCCGGGAAGGCGTATACACAATTGCCTATTACCACCGATTATGCCGCGGCTAAAATGTTTACTTCCTCGATCAATACAGGCATTGTTCCCACCCAGGGAACAGCGATCGCTGAAGCGCTTGAAGTGGCCGCGAATAGTTTCGGAGAGTCAAAGCACAACAAAGCGATTGTGGTGATCACAGATGGAGAGGATCACGAAGGGAATGTACTGGAACAGGCGGACGCTGCATTGAAAAAAAACATAACTCTATATACAATCGGGATGGGATTGCCGGAAGGAGCGCCTATCCCTGTTTATAACGGGGACATTCAAACCGGATACAGAAAAGACCAGGAAGGTCAGACAATTATGACAAAACTTGACGAAACACTGCTGCAACGGATCGCCAGTGTGGGTAAGGGAATGTATGTACGTGCCACCAACTCCGAAACCGGACTCACCAAAATATTCGATGATATCGGGAAGATCGAGAAGTCTGAAATTGAAGAAAAACAATTCAGCGATTATGAAGACCGGTTTCAGTATTTCCTTGCCATCGCCCTTTTTCTTCTGATACTGGATCTGTTCATTTTTGAACGCAAAACAATGTGGATGAAGCGATTTAAACCATTTGACTTTGATTCGAAATGAGATACACGATAACCATCATTCTTTTATTCCTGGGATGCCTGGATTCCTACTCTCAAAAGGAGAATTCCTTGCTGCGCCAGGGAAACCGGAAATTTGAAAGCGGTGAATATAAACAGGCTGAAAAGGATTACCGTAAGGCGCTTGAACTCAACAAGGAGTCGGTTAAGGGACAATTCAACCTGGGAACGGCCGTTTATAAGAATAACAACTACGAGGAGGCCACCAAGATTTATAATAACTTAGCTGAAAAAAAATCGGATCGCGATGTACAGGCTAAAGTTTTTCATAACCTCGGAAATTCTTACCTGCAGTCGAAGGAGTATGAGAAAAGCATTGAGTCGTACAAAAATTCACTGATGAACGATCCGAAAAACGTTAATACCAAATATAATCTGGAATATGCCAAAATGATGCTGAAAAAGCAGCAGCAACAGCAACAAAATCAGGAGGATAAAGACAAAAAGGACGATAAAAAGGATCAGAAAGATAAAAAAGATCAGGAACAGAATAAAAATAATGATCAGCAAAAACAACCTCCTGACCAGAAAAAAATCAGCAAAGATGACGCAGAACGCATGTTGGAAGCCCTGAAAAATGATGAAAAGAAAACCATGCAAAAAGTTAAAAAACAAAAAGCGAAAGTACGTGTGATTGGTATAGAAAAGGATTGGTAAAGCGTTGAATGTTATGATAAAAAGATTAATTTTCTTCATCATTACCAGCGTAATACTTTCAGTTACAGCTGGATACTGCCAGGATGTCCGGCTTACCGGCCAGGCCAAACAGGTTGTGATGGTGGGTGAAACTTTTACGCTTGTTTATACACTCAATGCACAAGGGAGTGGTTTTCGGGGGCCGAATATCCAGGGAATTAATGTACTCAGTGGTCCAAACACCAGCCAAAGTTCCAGCGTCCGGTTTATCAACGGAAGTACGACCATGTCTATTACCTACACATTTACCTATTTGTTACAGGCGTCACGGGAAGGAACTTTCGACATACCTGTTGCAACAGTGACGGCAAATGGCAAACAGATCACATCGAATAAACTCTCCATCAAGGTATTAAAAAATTCGAATTCTCCCGGGACGCAATATAAGGGTTCCGGCAATCAGAACCAGGGAGGCGGATCGCAACCCGGTGTAAGTGCCGGCAATGCCAACGATGTTTATATAAAGGCGTTTGCTTCCTCTTCCAACCCGCTCCAGGGCGAAGGTATTGTGGTTACGTATAAGATCTTTACCAAGGTTCCGATTGCCCAGATCAACATCAGTAAACTCTCATCATTTTCTGGATTCTGGTCCCAGAATTTAATGAAAGAGAATGATAAATTGCAACAGACCACCCAGGTTATAGACGGCGAACAATATATTGTTGCGGATATCCGGAAAATTGCACTGTTCCCGCTAAAAAGCGGCCGGCTGGTCATTGATCCGCTGGAACTGTCCTGTGTCGCCCAGGTACGAAGACAGACAAAAACAAGAACCGGTGATCCGTTTTTCGACGATTTTTTTAATGATTCCTTTTTCAATTCCGGGATCGCCAATGTTGAAAAAAACCTGAAGTCAAATCCACTGATCATCTCAGTCAAACCACTTCCCGAAGAGGGTAGACCTGCCGACTTCAGTGGCGCGGTAGGGAATTTCACATTCCATTCCGAAGTCGATAAAACCCGTTTAAAAACAAATGAAGCCGTCACACTGAAATGCACGGTAAGCGGCAAGGGCAACATTCAGCTGATCGATAAAATGGATGTCGTTTTTCCTCCTGATTTTGAGAGTTATGACCCAAAGGTAACCAGTGACATCCAGACATCTGTTTCCGGGATATCAGGAAACCAGACTTTTGAGTACCTTTTGATTCCAAGGAAACCAGGTAAATTCAATATCAAATCCATTCGATTCAGCTATTTCGACCTGGAAAAGAGACGCTATGTAACCCTGACAAGTCCTGAGTTTGACCTTGAGATTGAAAAAGGGAGTGGAGAATCCGGCGCTGCCATGACCTATTCGGGTGCAAATAAGGAAGATATCAAATACATCGGCAGCGATATCAGGCACATTAAAGACAATAATTTCAGACTGACGCGTACAGGTGCCCGGTTTTTTATCTCCACGGGTTTCTGGTTGCTGTTGATTTTCCCCGCATTGGTGTTTCTTGTTTTTCTGATTTTGTGGCGTAAACTGGCAGCCCGTCGAAGCGACACAGTACTCATGAAAAACATCAAGGCTACCAAAGTCGCCCGCAAACGACTACAAAAAGCCGAAGAGTTTCAAAAATCCGGGAATGTTGACAATTTTTATGTTGCTATTTCCCAGGCCCTTTGGGGCTACTTAAGCGATAAATTCAGCATTGCTATGGCCGAACTCAGTATTGAATCAGTTCATGATGCACTGGTCCGCAAAAACGTGAGCGAAACGATCATTGCCCAATTCATTGAAACTTTGAATAATACAGAATTTTCCCGCTTTGCACCCGGAGAAAAAAATGTAAACATGGAGAGAATATATAATGAAGCACTCGAAATAATTTCAAAAATGGAGCGCGAATTGAAATGACAGGTATTAAACATTTCCTGGTTTTCCTCCTCATGCTGTCGGTGACCATCACAGGGTATGCTACGATGCAGAGGGATAATGTTTTAAAAGGCAACAAAGCCTATTCGGCCGGAACCTATTCCGTAGCGGCAGAACATTATAAAAAGGTAGTGGATGCAGGATATGAATCCTCCGAACTTTATTATAATTTAGGAAATACTTATTTTAAATTGAATGATTATGCCAGTGCTATTCTTTGGTATGAGCGCGCCAAACGGCTTGATCCGGGGAATGAAGATATTGATTTCAACCTCAATGTGGCAAATACAAAGATCTCTGACAAAATTGAGCCTTTACCTGAATTATTTTATAAACGTTGGTTCAATGATCTCGTTCATGTGTTTTCTGTTGACACCTGGGCCATGATGTGTGTATGCATGTTCATCACCGGATTGTTCGGCCTCGTACTTTACATGGCATCCAGGGTGATGGTATTGCGAAAAATCGGTTTTTGGACTGCCCTGGTTGTGTTTTCTCTGACGATTATAACGATGGTCCTGGCATGGAATGGTTACAATTTTACAAAATCTGCCAGTGAAGCCATCGTTTTTGCACCGACCATTACAGTCAAGAGCTCGCCTGATGATAAAAGCACAGACCTTTTCGTATTGCATGAAGGTACCAAAGTCAGGTTGCTTGATGACATTAGCGGTTGGTATGAAATCCGCATAGCCAATGGCAGTGTAGGCTGGCTCCCTAATAATTCCCTGGAAAAAATCTAGCTGACGGCTGCATTCGGCGTTCAATCTTCGCCTTTTACAGAAGAAAATTTCCTATAAGTAAAATAATTTTGCAGGATACTTTTTTTGCTTTATATTTGTTCGTTTAAAAACAACATGGTTTCACATTCTCCTATCTGTTGATTATCGCGGGTTTAGAAAAAATCAGTTCCAGAAATATACAAGTCAAATTAAAAAGAGTGATATGAAAAAAAGATTGTTACACATGAGTCCGATCACATCCTTTCTTGGCCTTACCTTATTTTTCTTCTTTACATTGACCGTATCCGGCCAACCTGTAAATCCGGATCTCCTGAAATCGGGCGGATCACGGCTGGAAAGTATCCGTGCTAACCAGCATTCCGGTCAGGTAAACCCGCGGGATGTTATCAAAGCCCGTCAACAAGCTGAAGCACTGCGGTTAAAAAATACATCTGCGGCAATGGGTCTCAATTGGTTAAGCGCCGGTCCCGACAATTTTTCGGGACAGGTTTGGAGCGCTATTTATGACAATACCGATCCAACCGGCGCCACACTCATCGCGGGCGCCGAAGGCGGTGGAATCTGGAAATCGTTTAATATCGGACTTACCTGGACTCAGATGGCGGTCGAGAATAATACAGTTCCAAGAGTATCCTCCCTCGTGCAATCTGCAAACGGCACCATTTACGCATCAACCGGGATTACAAGTTGTGGTACCATTAATTTGGTTGGCAATGGAATATATCGCTCAGTAAACGGAGGACCATTCGCAGTGATCCCGGGCACCGTGGGCAATCCTGATTTCTATGGAGTAGCTAAACTGGCCATCGCGACCCAATCGGGACGCTTGTTCGCTGCTACTGTTGGCGGATTATATTACAGTGATAACGGAGACAACTGGGTAAAAATAAAAACCGGTTATACGAAGGATGTTTGTGTTGGTACCGATGGCACCGTTATCACTGCTGTTGACGACTCTGCCTACCTGGCTCCCGCGGGCAACCTGAGTGGCTGGATCACCCTTACAACCGGCCTGCCCGATGCTCTGCCAAATACCGGGATAGGCTGGATGGTCTTTGCCATTGCCCCAAGCGATGCCAATATCATGTACGCCAGCGTTATTGGCCTGACAGGTAGATTGCTGAACATCTATAATTCCACTGATAAGGGCCTTACCTGGTCGATCATTTTTCCGAAAAATGGGTCATTCGAACCGTACTTTGGTTATGGATGTTATAGCAATACGCTGATTGTTTCCCCCAACGATCCATTTAAGCTTTATCTGGGTGGCCTGGATATGTGGTTGGGCCAGCGTGTGGAATCAACCGGTTACTACAATTGGGAAGAAGTGAGTTTCGGTTTTTATTCCCCCTGGATCCCCGATAGCGCACCTGCCTTTCATCATTCATACATGTTCAGTCCGGCAAACCCTAACCAGATTGTAGTTTCAACAGACGGCGGCGTGAGCATTTGTACATTAGGCACTGATACCATTACCTTTAAGACAACCAATAAATTGATGAGAACCAGCCAGTTCAATTCAGTTTCATTTTCTGCTCAACGAGGCTTTGTCATGGGTGGTGGCGACCATGTTGGTACACTCGCCATGGGATATTTTTATCCGGAAAAATTTCTTTACCCCAACGGTGTAAACAGCCCGACTGAAGGATTCCCGCTCTGGTACCCGGAAGGATTGGCTTTTGGCCTGGACGGAGGTAGCTGCGAATGGTCCAACATCGATTCACGCATTTCCGTATTTACTGCGTTTAATGCAATACCTCATACCCGTCGCAGGGATATGAATGATCTCACTTATGTCAATGACTTTATTAATGGTGTGGAACCTGTCGATACAACTTATATTCCAATGCGCCTCTGGGAAAGTTTTAATTTCGCTCAAACACATGATAGTGTGAAATACTATGCCCGTATCATCCCAATCCCGGCGGATACCACCATTATGGTCGAAAGCGCCTGTAATAAATTCAGGTTCCCGTATGTAACAACAACTCCCATTCCTCTTGGGGACAGCATCGTCGTGGCAGACCCAATTGCCAGCCGTTTTTTCTGCTATGGGTTCATTGAGGCTGTCCCGAAGGATACTATGGGAATTTTCATGACAAAAGACATGCTTAAATTCGACCGGGCTCCGGAGTATTTTTTAATTCATTACGACACGGCGGTCAAACATGATATTATCTCTACCATAACTGTTTCGGCCGATTTAAATACGGTTTGGGCAGGAACAAAACTGGGCCGACTTATCCGGGTTTCAGGACTTCTCCAGGCTTATGACTCTGCAACAGCCAATATTACTAGTTCTCAGTGCGTTCTTACCGACACTGTATTTGCCTTTGCTGCACTTACAGGTCGCTATATTACTTCCATTTCGATCAATCCGGCCAACACCAATCTGGTGATGATCACACTGGGAAATTATGGAAATCCTGACAACGTTTACTATACACAGAATGGCAATGATCCGGCCCCGGTGTTTACTTCGGTCCAGGGTAATCTTCCCCAGGCACCGGTTTACAGCGGTTTGCTTGAGATGACGGGTACCAATAATGCCATCGTAGGAACCGATTTCGGTGTTTTCAGCACGTCGAATCTGAACGCAGCCTCACCACAATGGGGTGCTGATATGGAAAATATCGGTGACGTGCCTGTCACAGATATCCGTCAACAGGTAATGAGTGATTTCCATATTCTAAACTATGGCGTGATCTACCTCGCGTCCTATGGACGTGGCTTGTGGATGGATACAACCTATTATTCCCCTCTTGGCATTGAACCGGTTCAGGGAGAGAGGATAAATAACAACTTGAAATTGAATCCCAACCCGGTAAAAGACATCCTTTACATCAGTTATTTAAATGAAAATACAGAAAACCTGGGTCTTTCTGTTTATGATGTTACCGGGCGACTTGTCATGAATTTGTCACTTGGAACCCAACCCAAAGGAATCCTGAATACCTCGGTGAGTTTAAGTGCCCTTTCGCATGGTACTTATATCATTAAGGTTGGCAATGGTTATGGAAAAATCGTCAAACTATAACAGGACGTAATCCGGCGGGTATTGATGTAATCCAGGTATTTGTAAATGATAATGGCTGGTTGCTTTTCCTGGCAACCGGCCATTTTAATTTCTTAGTTGAGCGATTTTTTGAAATCCTGAAGGATCTTTAGTCCATCTATCGTAATAAATCCTATTTCAAGGGCTTTCTGGATCAGATGATCATAATCCGTTAATGTGATCAAGGAGCAGTCTGCCTTTTTAAAGGATTGTTCAGCTTTTGGAAGGTTGTAGGTGAAAATTGCCAGCATACCTTTAATGTTGCATCCCGCTTCACGCAATGCTTGTACGGCGCCCAGACTGGACCCTCCGGTCGAAATAAGATCTTCAATTACTACAACGCGCTGACCTTCCCGAACTTCTCCTTCTATCTGGTTAGCCAGCCCATGTTCTTTTTTTCCGGTGCGTACATATGAAAAAGGAAGTCCGAGTTCTTGTGCCACGAGCGCACCCTGGGCAATACCACCTGTTGCAACACCTGAGATAGCTTCCGGTTCAAAATTACTTTCTTCAATGGCCCTGACAAAATTCTGGCGGATAAAAGTACGGATCTCAGGGTAAGACAGGGTGATTCGATTATCACAATAGATCGGCGATTTGATCCCGGATGCCCATGTGAACAACTCTTTTGGGCTGAGCTTTACCGCCTTTATTTTAAGAAGTAATTCGGCAGTTTTAAATGCAATGTCTTTGTTATATATCATATGGTAATATGTACAGATTGTCTCCACGCCGAAAAGGCTTATTCGTGTTGCCGGAGAGGTTTTTTGATTTTAACACAAAAGTAAGAAAAATTGAAGAACCACACTGCTTTCCGGGTCATGAAAAAGTGTAATTTTACTTTGAAAACCCTCTAATATGAAAATTTTCCTGAATAACCGTCCCATCGAGTTCCTTACCACCCCGCCGGAAAACCTAATGAGTACCGATCTGGTGGTTCAATACCAACCTTCAGCGAAATTCAAAAAGACGTGGGAGGATTTTAAACGATACGAAAAATTCCGGAAACTATATATTATAGATCCGGAGATGAGGATGCCGGAGACTTCTGCTGGATTTGCATCATTCGTTTCTTTTTTTAAGGTAATTCAAGCCGCTGGCGGACTTGTCAGGAACGAAAAAGGAGAGTTTCTTTTCATACATCGTCTTGGTTTCTGGGATTTACCTAAGGGAAAAATAGAAAAACGGGACATCCCCGGACCGGAATATTCTAACCAGGATCAGTCATCCGCACGTATTGCCGCAATCCGTGAAGTAAAAGAAGAAACAGGTCTTCAAAAGGTTATAATAACCAAAGAACTTACCCCAACATGGCATATTTATACCGAAAAAGAAACTTGTATCCTGAAGAAAACACGGTGGTATGAAATGCAAGCCGATTCAGGCCAAAAATTGAAGCCTCAGATCCGTGAGGGAATTTTCCTTGTCAAGTGGACACATCCCCATGCCATTCATTGCATCCTGTCTCACACCTATGCATCCATCAGGGAGCTCCTGCTCGAGGTGATCTTTTAATCCTTCCTCATTATTCTAAATCAGCATGGAACCGGAATCCGAGGCGTTTTCCTGTTCTGATTGACATTGCATCAAGTGTTGTTTGCATTTCAGCAACTGAAACCTCCTTGATATTGTCATATGGCGGGGTCAGTAAATCGAAATTCAATGTGTATAAGATCGACGAAAAAATAATCGTCTGAATGGCCGACCGATCAAGCAGGTTTCCCGTGAAGTTGTTATATAATAGCCCGATCTCACGTTTCCCTTCTGTAAAGTAGTGGGTTTCGCGATTAACAAATACCCTGCCGATGCAATATCCGATATCGTTGGTCCTGTTATACTTGAAGGAATCAGCCAGAAAGTTGAATATATGAATGATCCCGCAATAGGAGCGGTTCTTATCCTCCCGGATATAACTACTTTTCATCACCAGATGGTCACGCGGGATTTCAAATACATTGGAATGCATAAAAAAAATCAGGATGTCAGAGCCGAATTTGAGTTGAAACTCAAACGTGCCTCTGTCACTGTATTCAAACAAAATTGGAAATGGGGTCTTTTTCATCCGACCTTTATTCGAACTCACAAATTCTTCACACACATTCTTGAAAATATTAAATACATCAAGGGTTTTATGATAAACCTCTTGTTTCAGGCTGCTCTTCTCAAGAATGGTCCTGATAAGCGCTTTGGAATTTGGAACAAATTGGGTCATGGCAGAGTGTTCTTTATGTACAAAAATATTAATTTTATTGACATCCGGGTATTGGTGCTCAGGAAATAAAAACGTGCTAATTTTGTCTTCCCATGAGGTTGGTATCTGTTATATTTTTTTTGATGTTACTCCGGATCAATTATTCAGCGGGGCAGATCAACCCTCCCGGGCCTGTCGTGCAATTCCCGGTATATTTCGATGTTTCCCCACCATTACGGGATATGGTAATGGATCTTCCGGTCAATGCAGAGATCAGTTGGAAGAACGGAATTGTCAAAAATAAGTTCAACATCCGGCCGCGACCAACAGGCCAGCCTCCCGGTGGTATGTCGGATCCTTCCCTTCAGAAGGTAAACGGAACGTATGTAACCGATATGCCCATTGTAAATTTTGACGGAAATACCAATACCCAGGGGTATTATCCCCCGGATACCCACGGAGATGTGGGCCTAAACCATTACTTTCAGTCGGTAAACTGTCATTATTCCATCTATACTAAAACAGGTACACTGTTACTTGGTCCCATGGACAATAGTTCAATTTTTACCGGGCTGCCTAATAACTCCAATAATGGTGATGCAGTTGTTTTATACGATGAACAGGCTGACCGATGGCTGTTTTCTCAGTTCTCATTACCGAATTATCCCGACGGGCCTTTTTATCAGATGATCGGCATATCACAAACCGGTGATCCCACAGGAACCTGGTACCGGTATCAATATGTATTCAGTGAACTGCCTGATTATCCCAAATTCGGGGTTTGGGGAGACGGATATTATATGTCGATGAACAGGTTTACCGCAACTTCAGGCATTTGGTTTGGTTGTGGCGCTGTGGCCTACAACCGTACTCTTATGTTGGCCGGCAATCCTTCGCCAGCCATGGTCATGTTTACAAAATCAGCGTCAGATGAAGCATTTGGATGGCTTCCTTCGGATTGTGACGGAGCATTTCCACCTGGTTATCCTCCCAATTACTTTCTTTATATTACCGATGATTTGACGGGTGATCACATGGGGATTTATGAATTTCATGTTGATTGGAATAATACCGCCAATTCATCTTTAACGAATTTTATTTCACTTCCTGTAAATGCTTTTACGACCAATATTTCCGGTATTGTGCAGCCGGGTACGACTTTAAAACTTGATCCCATCAACGACCGGATCATGTACCGTCTCCAATACCGTTCATTTCCGGGATACTCAACACTGGTCTGCAACCATACTGTTGACATTTCATCTTTGGTTGCAGGAATCCGCTGGTATGAATTGAGAAAGACGACCGGTGCCTGGTCAGTTTTCCAGCAGGGAACCTATTCACCTGCCGATAATAACAGCCGCTGGATGGGAAGTATTGCAATGGATTCAAGTGGAAATATGGCACTGGGTTATTCAATTTCCGGCTCAGCTCTTTTCCCCTCGATCAGGTTCACGGGACGAAAAAAGAACGATGCATTGAACCAGATGACCATCGCCGAGAGTGTGATCATTAACGGCGGCGGTTCACAAACAGGATCTGAGGCACGCTGGGGCGATTACAGCGCCATGAATTGTGATCCATCTGCCAAGGCTACCTACTGGTATACTCAGGAATATTTATCCATGACATCGCCGACTGGATGGAAAACGCGGATCGCCTGCTTTAAATTTGCCGACATTCCTGATGTGATAACCCTGGAGGCCAGTAATATTACCTGTTCCGGAGCCGTCCTAAACGGGGAAGTATATCCCAACGGGTTGTCAACGAATTATCATTTCGAGTGGGGAACGACCACAAACTATGGAAACCTTACCCCGGTCGTTTCTGCCGGGTATGGAAATACAGGTATTAATGTCAGCGCTCCCATCACAGGACTATCGGGCGGTACCTTATATCACTACCGGCTCGTTGCGGTAAACAGCGATGGTACCGGGTATGGAAGCGATTTGACTTTTATTCCCTGTGAAGCAATAGTTCTGACCAGTGTGGTATCAGCAATAACCGCGTCCACAGCCACTACAGGAGGCAATGTGATCGCCGATGGAGGGGCTCCTGTTACTGTACGGGGTATATGCTGGGGCACGGCAACCGATCCCGGGATATCAGGGAACCATACCACGGATGGATCCGGTATCGGAATCTTCACGTCTTCACTCAACGGACTTATCCCGAACACGACCTATTATATCAGGGCCTTCGCAAGCAATTCATCCGGGACCTATTATGGCGACAATCTGACTTTCATAACTTTATGTGAGCTTTATCCACTTCCGTTCACTGAAGATTTTTCCCTTGGGGCGATCCCGCCTTGCTGGTCGCAGGTTGACCATCAGGGAAATGGACAAGTGTGGTCATTTGGACAGATTTATGGTCAGTCACCGCTTCCAGCCCTTACTGGTAATTATGCCTTCCTGAACAGCTATCAGTATGGAACCGGTTATTTACAAATTGCCGACCTGGTAACCCCGGCGATTGATATGACAGGTTATACCGGTATTATTTTGCACTTTAACCATTTTTTCAGGTCATCATTCGGATCAACAGGCCGGGTTTCGTATAGTATAAATAATGGGGAGACATGGTCGGTTATTCAGACATTTGCGTCGACCTCCGCCACAAATCCTGCCGTTTTCAATGAGGAAATCGATGCATTGTCCGGGCAGAGCCAGGTAAAGATCAAATGGAATTATACCGGAACATTCGGCTGGTACTGGGCTGTCGATGATATAACCATCACCGGCACCGTTAGTACACCGACCCTTGCTGTAACCCCGCTAAACCAAAATGTCACTAATGCTGCCGGAAAAACGCCATTCCATGTTACTTCCAATTCTGCATGGACAGTTACCAGTGATCAGGGTTGGTGTGCCGTCCCCGCTTCCGGAATCGGTAACGCAATATTTGATGCTATTTACCAGGAAAACACGGAGTTGAACCCACGTACTGCCATAATTTGGGTGAGTACGATTGGTCTGCCGCCGGTAACGGTAACCGTTTTCCAGGAAGGTGTTGTCGGAATGACCGAAAATTTCCAGAGTAATTACATTCTTTACCCGAATCCTACCTCCGGAATGTTTACTTTCAGGGCATCCGATAAAAGACTTTTGAATATGGATATTGAAGTTGTAAGTCTGGAGGGTAAAAAGGTCCGGGTAGCCAAATGTTATGGAAAGGACAAGTATACCATTAATTTATCAGACTTGCCTAAGGGATATTACCTGCTTACGATCATAGCCCATGAAGGTGTCACGACCCGAAAACTCATCATCCAATGAAAATTCCGGATGCTGTTATTATATGAATATTTTCACGGAATAGATAAGGGAAAGATGGGAATAGGGTGGTGTGCGTAATAATAAGAGAGGGTAAGGGGATACTCGAATTATTATTCCTGGTTCAGCTTGATTCCTTTATCCCGTTTCCTCATTTTATAGAGGATAAAGCCGCCATATGCAACTGCAAGCAGAAACGATATTTCCAGTCCGTCTTCCAGTGGGGCGGCGGGAGCTTTATTTCCTTCTCCGCCATGCTGGCTGGGTGGCGGCGGCGGGGCTGGTTGTGCAAAACTGTCATTCAAGGAAGCAGTACTGAGCATGATTAAGCTTAAAAGAAGAAAGCCGGCTAGAATTTTTTTCATATTTACTGATTGTTCCCTCGTGAATAAATACTTTTTTGCTGTAAGTCTGGTCGTTGACAATAAGGATAACAATAACACTCAACAAACACCACCACGTCTACCCTGATAATATGATCCGATACCTTTTATTGAATTAATTTTTTCGACTAAGATAGCACAAATATATACAATTCCTACCAAGTTGTTCAATTTTTTTTCAAAATGTAGAAAAATTCGTACAAAAATCATGAATAAAAGTTCACAAAAGTATTGTCTGTAAGTGTTTTACGGAGATTATTGATGTCTGAAAAAAAATGACGGTTCCTGGTGCCTGGAAACCGGAAAAATTGAAATATTGGTGTTCGAAGTCCTTTTTCGGGCATCATTACTTGAAAAAATGTATTGACAAAGTTGGGATGACTAAACACCCGATTACGCTTAAGAGTATTTATCATTAGCGTTTTTTGTGATATGATCAAAGACTTATTTCCGTAAATCGGCTTGTAGCAATGACTTTCTGTTTTTTGTCGTCCATACCAGGTTTGTGTAAATTTTTCTTGCATAATCCTCATCCATTCAGTAACTTCGCTGAGTAACCATGAAATTCTGCAACACCTTCAACCCATGAAAAAACTTACACTCATGTTTGTATGCTTGTCCGTTTGGTCCGGCGGTACAGCCCAGGTTAGTATTAATACCGACAACAGTTCGCCTGACTCCTCGGCCATGCTGGAGGTAAAATCAGTCACAAAAGGTATGCTTTTGCCCAGGATGACTGCCTCTCAGCGGACAGTTATTAACCCTGCAGCATTGGGTCTTCTCGTTTACCAGACAGATTCACCCTCCGGATTCTACTATTTTGATGGAACAGAATGGATCTTCCTTGGAACCAGGGAAGGTGGCGGAGGTCATATAATTGATGCAGACGGAAATTCTTATCCAACCGTAAAGGTCGGAGAGGATGAGTGGATGCAGGAAAACCTCAGGGTGACACATTACCGGAATGGTGAAGCAATTGATCTCATTACCGTTAATTCTGAATGGAGCCGACCGATGGGGGCTTACTGCTGGTATAACAACGACATGACTGCCAACAAACTTCTCTATGGCGCACTGTACAACTGGCCGGCCGTTATCGACAACCGTAGCTTATGTCCAACGGGATGGCACGTGGCAACCCATGCTGAATGGACTGCTATGACGACTTATCTGGGTGGAACGGGTATCGCCGGTGGTAAAATCAAATCTGCACTCCTGTTTGCCCCGCCCAATGTAGCCGCCACCAACATCAGTGGTTTTTCGGCCACCCCGGGCGGATTCCGGATGTGGGATGGTAATTATTCAAGCCTCTCCGAACGTGGTTACTGGTGGACGTCAACCCTTGACGGCACTAACGCATGGTACCGTACCGTTGGATATTCAGACCCACAGGTGGAAGTTTACAGCATCGGCCCTGACTTTGGCTTCAGTGTCCGCTGTGTTAAGGATTAGTGTGCTCCATAATTACGAAGCAGCGAATGGACCAAAGTATTCGGTTCATCTCAACAAGATCCGCCAGGTAAACAGGTAAACCGGTTATTCGAAATCTCGAAGCGCTGAAGAGTTGGTTTTTACAGATCCTTTCTACATAGCTCTAATGATATGTAATCAGAGACTTGTGATCTTTTTAACCTAATCCTTACCAAATAGAAGCTTATTTATTATTATAATCCGCAAGCAATTTAAGTATATTTGGTCTGCCATAAATCTAATTTTTACTCAAAGAAAATTTTATGAAAAAGTTTTACATCCTCCTGGTTGCTTTGATCGCATTTAACAGTTTATCCGGCCAGGGCTGGCAATGGTTAAACCCGTCGCCAACCGGTAATGATCTGCGATCCCTGTCCTTCACCGGTGAAAATACATGGTACGCGGTGGGGGAAAAAGGCACTATTGTAAAGACGACAAATGGCGGGGCCGATTGGCAGGGCCAACCTTCAGGAACAACCATTGATTTAAATTCTCTATGTTTTCTGGATGCTAATAAAGGATTAGCCGTGGGATGGTACGGTACAATACTTATGACCACCAATGGAGGTATTTCAGTTGGTGGTGTTGATAAAATTGTTTCTACATCCCATACATTGAAAATCTTTCCAAACCCATCCCTGAATGTAATAACTGTCGAATCATCCCGGGAGTGGGCACCAGGCCAGTTATCAGTGATGAGCATGAATGGCGAGGTAATGATTTCACGCCAGACCAACGGGTCCCAAACGCATCTTGATATTGGTAATCTGCCCTGTGGCATCTATTTTGTGCGGTTGACAACCAGTAGGTCAGCAGAGGTTGGGAAGTTTGTTAAGCTATGATCGGAATAATTAATCACAACTGCGAAAATCCAACCGGTATTCACAAGTTGCCGGGACACTGTTTACCGGAATTCCTTCTTGGCCTTTGGAAAACAGAACTACCTGGTTCTGATTGACAAGCATGGGCATTTGATAAATTATTTCTCAAATTATTACCCTGAAAAGAAAAACCCCCTCTAAATCGCTGATTTAAAGAGGATTTTAATTTTTCTTGTAGCCCGTAGGGGAATCGAACCCCTGTTACCAGGATGAAAACCTGACGTCCTAACCCCTAGACGAACGGGCCAATGTCTGATTTGGGAGTGCAAAAGTACAATTTCCATTTTTTATCTGCAAGAAAAAACTTTGGCAGGTTTGGCAGGAACAGGACATGGGCCACTTCTCTATTTGAGGTGTTGGAATTATACAAACTTTTACCGCCAAGACGCTAAGACGAAAAAAATCAACTGTGTTGTATTACCTTTTACTGTTTAATGCGATTAAGCTATATTGGATTATCCTGAGCTTTATTACAGGTTTAAAAACAAAAAAAAAGACCTGGAACTCATTGTCAATCGTGAATTTTACCGGGACATTTTTGCCATATCAGGGAAAATAATGAAAAGGAGGGGCAAGTTGGTTTAATCCCGAAGGGATGTCAAGATTATAGCATGTAAATGCATTGATTATCAACCAAACCCCGAAGGGGTGAAAAAAAAGAATGGCAGGAACATTTTCGTAAATCTACATTCAGGTTGTATTTGCCGTACAAAGCAGGGAAACCTTATTGCAAAAACCTTGGCGCGAAGATGTTTAAACTAATGAAGATTTATGTCACCCCTCCGGGGTTTATTGTTCGCTAAAACTATTTTTCTATAATCATTACAGCCCTTCGGGCTTAATAAAACACGAACGTTTCATACTCATGATATAACCCCTCAAAAATTTCATCCACAATCACAAGGTTTGGGTGAATCTTTATACCTGTTGCGATGAACAAATTCTCCAGTACATCAAATAACGATTTATCCACGGATGTGACGGTAATATTGCTGCAAAATTAACCTCATTTCTGACTTTTTCTTAAATATAATTTGTATTTTTGCGACTTGTTAGCGAATTCACAATAACGAGATATATCATTTAAAATCAATATATTATGAATAAATCAAAAAAATTCCTATCCTGCGACGGGAACCAAGCCGCTGCCCATATGGCCTATATGTTCAGCGAAGTTGCCGCGATCTATCCCATCACCCCCTCCTCGAACATGGCCGAAAACGTGGATGAATGGGCCGCCTATGGCCGTAAAAATCTTTTTGGCGAAGAGGTGAAAGTAGTTGAAATGCAATCGGAAGCAGGCGCAGCCGGTACCTTGCATGGTTCCCTCCAGGCAGGCGCCCTTACTTCGACATTTACAGCATCCCAGGGACTGCTGCTCATGATCCCTAATATGTATAAACTTGCCGGAGAACTTTTACCTGCCGTATTCCATGTGAGTGCCCGGACCGTTGCCGCACATGCACTTTCTATTTTTGGCGATCACAGCGATGTGTATGCTACCCGCCAGACGGGCTTCGCCATGCTTGCCTCAGGTTCCGTACAAGAGGTTATGGATTTGGCAGGTATCGCCCACCTTTCCGCCATCAAATCGAGGATACCATTCCTTCATTTCTTTGATGGATTCAGGACTTCTCATGAGATCCAGAAAGTTGAGATGTTTGAGAACGAGGATATGATGAAGCTTCTCGATAAAGATGCCCTGCAGGCTTTCCGCGATCGTGCCCTGAATCCCGAACACCCCGTTACCCGCGGCAGCGCCCAGAACCCCGATATATTCTTCCAGGCAAAAGAGGCGATCAATCGTTTTTATGAACCCGTGCCCGATGTGGTCGACAGCTACATGCAGGAGATCACAAAAATGACCGGACGGGTCTATCATCCGTTCATGTACTATGGACACCCCGAAGCCGAGAACATCGTTGTCGCCATGGGTTCGATAACGGATACCACGAAAGAGGTAATCGACTATCTGATGGCAAAAGGGGAAAAAGTTGGCCTTATCTCGGTTCACCTGTATCGCCCTTTCTCTGAAAAATATTTCTTCAAAGTACTCCCGGGGAGCGTGAAGCGTATTTGTGTACTTGACCGTACAAAGGAACCGGGAGCCAACGGTGATCCTCTTTACCTCGATATACGGGATATGTTTTACGAACGCGACAACCGGCCGATGATCATTGCCGGCCGTTATGGACTCAGTTCAAAAGACACGACTCCTTCTCAAATAATTACAATTTACAACAATCTGAAAGCTAAGGAACCGAAGAACCACTTTACGGTGGGTATCATCGATGATGTTACTTTTCACTCTCTGCCCTTGATCCCTGAACTGGACATTGCACCTAAAGGCACCTACTCGGCGAAATTTTACGGGATCGGTTCCGATGGTACCGTCGGCGCCAATAAAAACTCTATCAAGATCATCGGCGACAACACCGATAAATATGCCCAGGCCTATTTTGCCTATGATTCGAAAAAATCGGGAGGGATCACGGTATCACATCTGCGTTTCGGCGACATCCCCATCCGTTCGCCTTACCTGGTGATCACACCGGATTTTGTTGCGTGTCATGTACCGGCATATCTTGAAAAATATGACTTGCTTAAGGGGCTGAAAGATGGGGGCACATTCCTGCTCAATTCCATCTGGGATGCCGAAGAAACCAAGCGGCGCCTACCCGAACATATGAAAAAATATATGGGGGAACATCATATCAATTTCTACATCATCGACGCTACCAAGATCGCCGAGGAAATCGGTCTTGGAAACCGCACCAACTCCATTATGCAGAGCGCATTTTTCAAGGTTTCGAACGTGATCCCATATGAGCAGACGATCGCTCATATGAAAAAAGCCATTTACAAGACCTATGGCCGAAAGGGAGAGGATATTGTAAAGATGAACTACGCAGCTATTGACCGGGGCGGGGAACTGACAAAAGTTGAGATCCCGGCCGAATGGTCAAAAATCGTCGTAAAACAGGCCAATACTGAATCAGGAAATGCATTTGTCCGCCAGATTTTTGATCCGGTAAGCGCCATGAACGGAGACGATATTCCCGTAAGCGCCTTCCTGGGCCGTGAAGATGGTACCTTTCCGAACGGCACGACCCAACTCGAAAAACGTGGTATTGCCGTGAATGTACCGGAATGGATCCCCGAAAACTGCATCCAGTGCAACCAGTGCGCGTATGTTTGCCCGCACGCGGTGATTCGTCCGTTCCTGCTGAACGAAACTGAAAAACAAAATGCACCGGCTGATATGGTGACGTTGAAGGCAGTGGGGAAAGAACTTGCCGGAATGGAATTCCGCATTCAGGTTTCGCCGCTCGATTGTACCGGGTGTGGCAACTGCGTTGATGTTTGCCCGGCGAAAACCAAAGCGCTCGTTTTCGGGACCCTTGAAAGCCAGATGCATGAAACAACGAACTGGGACTACAATATCAGCAAAGTGACATACAAGACCGATTTGATCGACCGTTTCAAGACCTTTAAAAACAGTCAGTTTGCTCAGCCGTTCTTTGAATTTTCCGGAGCTTGTGCCGGTTGTGGTGAAACACCCTATATTAAACTGCTTACGCAACTCTATGGCGAACGAATGATGATCTCAAATGCCACGGGTTGTTCCTCTATTTATGGTGGAACCGCCCCGTTTACTCCTTACAGCGTAAATGCAAATGGCCAGGGACCTGCATGGGCCAACTCCTTGTTTGAAGACAATGCGGAATATGGTTATGGAATGGCCATTGCCATTTCACAACTGCGTAAGCGCATGGCCGACAGGATGCGTGCTGCTATCAAAGAAAACATGATGAGCTCTGCAACACTTGATGCCATGAAGTCATGGATTGACGGCATGTATAACGCGGATGCTTCAAAAACTGCCTCGCTGGTGCTCATTCCTTTGCTGACAGGGGAAAATAACGTACTTGCCACCGAGCTTCTGAACCTGCGTCAGTACCTGGTTAAAAAGTCGATCTGGATCATCGGCGGTGACGGCTGGGCTTATGATATTGGTTATGGTGGTCTTGATCATGTGATCGCATCAGGTGAAGATATCAATATCCTCGTACTTGATACAGAAGTTTATTCGAATACGGGTGGTCAGGCTTCCAAATCGACCCCATTGGGGGCTATAGCCAAGTTTGCTGCTTCCGGGAAAAAAGTTCGAAAGAAAGATCTTGGTGCGATGGCGATGACATATGGTTACGTTTACGTGTCTCAGGTCGCCATGGGTGCCAACAACAGTCAGCTCTTCCGGGCGGTAAAAGAGGCTGAATCATATAACGGACCATCACTCATCATTGCCTATTCCCCGTGTATAAACCATGGAATGAAACTGGGCATGGGCAAAACAGAGGAGGAAATGGATCGGGCGGTAAATTCAGGTTACTGGCATTTGTACCGTTACAACCCAATCCATGGGGACGAAGGAAAAAATCCTTTTACACTTGATTCAAAAGAGCCAGATTGGGCCATTTTCCAGGATTTTCTCCTCGGTGAAGTACGTTATTCCTCTCTCCAGAAGATGTTCCCTGAGGAGGCGGAAGAATTATTCAAAAAAGCAGAGGAGAATGCCAGATGGAGATACAACAATTATAAAAGGTTAGCTACCATGAGTTATGAAAAGTAACCCCTCATCCCGCATCCCTCATCCCGCATCCCGCATGTGATAATTTCACATTAAACTATATATTTGTACTACTAAAATAATTTACTAAATAAACGGTCATGGCAAATTTATCAACAAATTATTTGGGACTTCAGTTGAAGAACCCGATCATGGTGGGCGCAAGCAATCTGGTGAAAGATTTGGACAATTGCAAGAAAATGGAAGAAGCCGGAGCTTCCGCCATTGTTTATAAAACTTTATTTGAGGAACAGATCGAGCTGGAACGGTTGCAGATGAGCGAAGAGTTGAATCAATACAACGATCGCCATGCTGAAATGATCAGCCTGTTTCCCGACATTGAACATGCCGGCCCGCGTGAACACCTGGGCCATTTGAAAAAGGTGGTCAACTCGGTCAACATCCCTGTAATCGCCAGTTTGAATTGTACATTCGACGAAACATGGGTTGAATATGCCAGGCAACTTGAAAATACCGGCATCCAGGCGCTTGAGCTCAATTTTTACTCGGTACCCGGGGATTTCAAACGGGAAGGTAAAGCTATCCTGAATGAACAGCTTGATGTGGTGAGTGAAGTAAAGAAAAGTGTAAAAATCCCGGTAAGTGTAAAGCTGAGTCCCTTCTATACCAATACACTGATGCTGGTTCAAAATATGTATTATGCAGGGGTGGATGGTTTTGTACTGTTTAACCGGATGTTCCAGCCCGACATCAACATTGAGACCGAGGAACATTATTTCCCGTTCAATTTTAGTAATGAAGAGGATAACCGCATGTCGATGCGGTTTATCGGACTGATGTTCGGTGAAATACGCGGCTCATTATGTGCAAATACCGGGATCTTTACCGGCCATGATGTTGTAAAAATGATCCTGGCAGGCGCTGACTGTGTGCAGGTTGTAAGTACTGTTTATAAAAACGGCATCAAACAGATCACCAGGATCATTGAGGAACTTGATGGCTGGATGGAACACAAGAAGTACGATTCGATTGATGCCTTCCGTGGAAAACTTTCCCGCAAGATACTGAAAGATCCTTTCGCCTACAGAAGGGCACAATATATTGATATCCTGATGAAAAGCGAGGAGATCTTTAAGAAGTATCCGATGAGGTAATAATTAATATACGAATTACGAATTGACGCTGTAATTTAATTAATACTGATATCCGTGAGCATCCGGGCCTGTACACCTTTCATTTCACGAATTTCCTTATAATACTGGTAGAACCGGTAATCGGTACCTAATGCCTCTTTAAGTTTTACCGAGGGATCGGTGCCGGTGATCTGGTCAATCAGTTCCTCGAACCACTCTTTTTGTTCAGGAAGCGAAACAAGCCGATAATCCTTGATTTTTGCAAGTCCGGCTGCCACTTCAACCGCTTTGTTCAAACCGCCGAAATCATCGATCAATCCGATGGTTTTTGCATCAGTGCCACTCCAGATCCTGCCCTGGCCAATGCTGTCGACCTGTACCTTGTTAAGGTCGCGGCCTTCAGCTACTTTTCCGGTAAATACATCATAAATATGGTCAACCTCACGCTGGATCAACAGGGTTTGATAAGGGGAGAGGGGCTTCATCACAGGGATGAAATCTCCATTTTTATTGGTCATGGCCCAGTCGAAGGTGATTCCGAGCTTTTTATTAAAGAGTCCCTCCATGTTAGGTATGACACCGAAAACACCAATGGATCCGGTGATGCACATGGGATCAGCGATGATCTTTGTTGCGGCGCAAGCTACATAGTATCCCCCGCTGGCGGCTACATCGCCGAATGAAGCGACAACCGGTTTAACTTTTTTTGCAAGGTCAATTTCACGCCAGATCACGTCGCTCGCCAGTGCGCTTCCGCCGCCTGAGTTGACGCGAAAGACGATAGCCTTGACCTTGTCATCTTCACGGGCTTTCCTGATCGCCCTGGAAATACGTTCAGAACCAATACTTTGATCATCACCCTCCCCGCCTCCGATGGACCCGCTGGCATAGACCACGGCGATTTTATCGGTTCCTGTTTTATGTTTCCGTGTCTCTGCCACGTTGGTATAATTTTCCATCGTTACCAGCCTGATCTTCTTCTTTTCAGCAATGTTTACCTGCTTCCGAAGCAGTGTCAGCAATTCATCCTTATATACCAGCTGATCAACGAATTTGTATTTTAACGCATCTTCGGCCGTCTGAATTTTAAGACTGTCGGCAAGGCGGTTCAACTCTACCTTGCTAATTTTACGGGTTTCTGTGATGCCGGTGACCATTTTGTCCCAAATATCTTCAATCAGTTCGGTGATCTGCCTGCGGTTTTCAGGACTCATCTTTTCCAGGAACAGGGGTTCGGTTGCAGCCTTGAATTTGCCATGACGGATTATCTGCATTTTAATGTCAAGTTTTTCAAGCATTCCCTTCAGGAATACCATTTCGGCCGACAACCCTTTGAAATCGATCATCCCCTGGGGGTTTAAATAAATTTTATCCGCAACAGTCGCGAGATAATATGATTTTTGCGTATAACCTTCGCTATATGCCCAGATGAATTTCCCGGAGGTCTTAAAGTCAATCATTCCCTCACGAATTTCGTCGAGGGTAGCAATACCGGCAGGAATATCACTGAGATCCAGGTAGATCCCGGCGATGTTGTCATCCTTTTTTGCCTTTTTAAGGTTTTCGAGTATATCGTTCAGACCCGTCGATTTCTCAGGACCTGCATAGCCCATGACAATTTTCGATTTCGAACTGCGGTCGGCAATCTCCTTGTTTAGTTTTACAAGGAGAAGTGTGTTTTTTGAGATCACCGTTTCATCCATGGATGCACTGGCAACAATGGCCGCTACAATCCCCATGCTGACTAAAATCGCGAGGATTATAAGTAAAAATGTTCCCAACATGCTGGCGAACATGAATTTAAAGAACTGTTTCATTGTAATAAAGGTTTTGTTACTTCACAAATGTAATAAATATATACGCTTGTTTTATTTGTTGGTTACACCTTGATGCAGAGATCAACCCTGAAATTCGTTATAATTTATTATGTCCTCATCCTGTGCACTACTTCTCCTTCAAGGAGGAGGGGAGCAAGTTTGAGGTCATTTGGGTTGAAATTCACCGGTCTGCTGTGGAATTTGGGTCCGGGGCTTGCCCTGGGATTCATACCAATTGATTTTGTGCATAACAATAAAAATTTTGTGTGTCATGAATGTTATAAATCTTGTATCATTGTCCCCGGATTCGTCGTGGTCCGGATAACATGGAACATAATCATAATCCTGTGAAAGAGGTTTTTATTCTGCTGGGAAGCAACCGTGGGAAACGGGAAGATCATATTTTCAAAGCGCTTGAACTGATTAGGATCCAGGCAGGAGAGGTCATTCACAAATCTGCTTTATATGAATCCCCACCGTGGGGTTTTGAGGATCCGACCCCTTTTCTGAACCTGGTCGTTGAAATAGAAACAACACGTGATCCACAGGATTTACTGGATCAATTACTGAACATTGAAATAAAGTTAGGAAGGATCAGGTTGGTTGATGGAAAACCACCCACCTATTCAGGCAGAACCATTGATATCGATATCCTGTTCTATGGGCAGCATTTGATATTTACCGATTCCCTGATGATCCCGCATCCACGGATCCATGAGCGGAGGTTCGCACTGGTTCCATTGAATGATATTGCACCGGAATTTGTTCATCCTTTGCTGAAAAAGACTATTTCAGTACTTTTGCTTGATTGCCGGGATCTGGCGAAGGTAAAGGAAGTAACTGATTTTAGATTTTAGATTTTATATACGTGTACAACTACATTGTTATTGAGGGAAATATTGGCGCTGGCAAGACATCGTTCGCATCGCTATTAGCCGAGGAGTACAATGCAAGGCTTATTCTTGAGCAGTTTGAGGAAAATTCATTCCTGCCGAAGTTTTATGAAGATCCGGCACGGTATGCATTCCCGCTTGAGTTATCGTTTCTTGCTGACCGTTATCAGCAGCTTAAATCACAATTCAACGCTTCCGATATGTTCAAGACCTTTACGGTGGCTGATTATTTTATTTTTAAATCGTTGATCTTCGCGAGTAAAAATCTTGAACCTCTTGAATTCGGATTGTACAGCAAATTATTCTCCATAGTAAGTTCGGTCGTACCCAGGCCTGATATGATTGTTTACTTGTACCTGAACCTTGATAACCTGAAGAAAAATATTGAAAAGCGCGGACGTCCGTATGAGCAGAATATTCAATTTGAATATCTCGAAAAGATCCAGACGGGTTACCTTGAATTTCTTCGCCAGCAAAGTGATCTCAGAGTGTTGGTCATTGACACCAATGGATTGGATTTTGTTGGCAAGCCAGGCGATTATCGTTGGATAAAGGAATTGATCATGAAAGAGTATACCCTTGGAATGCATCACATCCAAAATATTACTTACCCGGGGTGATCCATGAAATTAAGAAGCCGTTCCGGTATTCCGGAACGGCTTCAATTCAAAATCAGCAAACAAAACTATTTTACAATATTCTGAAATTCAGGAGTACCTGCGAAATTGATGAATTCGCGATCACCTTTGGCTTGTGCTTTAAGGCTTGCATTCTTGCAGGCTTTCATCAGGTTTTCATAGAGTCCCTTGCTATTATTCGCCCGGGCTGAAGTGACCGCGAGCAAATAGAAGGTTTCAGGTGTTTCAGGGGCACATTTCAATGTTGTTTCAGCGGCTGCATAGTTGCCTGAAAGCAATTGGGCAAGGCCGAGGTTATAAGTGCATTTGGCATTGGCCAGCATGTTCAGCGCTTTGGGGTAATCTCCCTTGGCGATCATCAGAACGCCCTGGTTGTAGTTTGTATTCTCACCCAATAAGGCTGCTTTCTTAAACTGTTCATCTGCTTTTTTAATATCCAGTTGTTTTGCAGCGACGACGCCAACGTTATTTTCGATTATGCCATTGTTCGACTGGATCATCTGTGCTTTGGTAAGCAATTCGTTGGCACGGGTAAGGTTACCCTTTTCAACTTCAGCAACGGCAGCATTGTTCAACGCTTTCCAGTTTCCCGGGAATTGTTTCGCGGCATTTTCGAGGATGGTGGCTTTTACATTATTATCCTTTGTGAGGGTAGCAGCATACAGTAACTCTTCGACTTTTAGTTTTTCCGGATCTGATGTACCGTACTGGAGCAATTCGGCATCGGTCATCCTCGGTTCATAAAGAGTAGCTGTAATTTCGCAACGACGCAAAGCGGGGAGCAGGTCTTTTTCAAGATCGGGGTAGATCAGGATCATGTTGCGGATCTCCTGTTCCTTTTTGCTATTATCAACATTGGAGTTGATCACATTCAGTACCTTGTCTTTATCTTTCATGGTACTGTTCTGAACCGCCGTGAGGAATCCATTCCAATCCGGACCATGATGTTGCAGGGTCATGTTAACATCTTTACCGGCAACTTCAACAGCAGCTTTAACTGCTTTTTTGTCTTTGTTGTCCTTGTTGGCTTCCTTTGCCCAGTTCTGGAATTGGGTAAGCATCCATTTGTTGCCAGTAATTGAACGGTTTTCTGATAAGTTGGCATTGAATGTTTCTTCTCCTTCGGGGGAAGCGTATCCGTTCATCGCGATGTCTTTGATCTTCCATCCCTGCTGTATAAAAGCATTCACATCGGACAATGCTGTTTTCGCCGGTCCGGTCTTATTAATACCAAATTTCAGGTCAAGATCAAACTTGTTCTTTTTGAAGTATATGGTACCTGTTTTTGACTGGAATACCTCTTTTTGATAACCATGATCTGCAATAAGGGTCATTTCGTCGTGCTGTACCCGTTTAGAGGTGTATATTACACCCGGCGCCAGATTGCGGGAAGGTAACTCTACAAATTTTGCCATGACTTTAATCTCGTCTTTCTTCAAAAGGACTTTAGTCTTGGTTTCATAGATAATGGGAGTAATCGTCAGTTGTGATGTATTCATCTCATGTTTGTACGGGAACTTACATGTATAGGTAAAGGACCCTCCTTCTTTGTATTTGATCATAGTTCCATCACCGGTCATTTTCTCACCATAGAGCTGAGTACTGCAGGGAAGTTCATAATTTCCGCCTTCATAGGTAAGAACAGGGTGGAAATACATAACGGCAGTAGGGCAGAAATACTTTGGAGGCACGGTGCCCTTCACAGTCACCACGATAGAATCGCCCTTTTCTGTCAGAACGGCCGGAGTCGTTTCGTATTTGATCAGTTCATAATTCTTGGCCATTTCCTTCAGGCTGCATCCATGGTATGCGAATTTATACGTAACCCCAAGGTTGACACCGCTATACATGTCCATGATCACTTGTTTTGCACCACCTGCTGTCAGATCAAGTACATCACCATCTCTCCATCTCCAGATGATTTCAGGATTGATTGACCAATGTTTGCTGATGTTGAAATCAAAACCAAGACCGGCAGCTGCTTTAAATTCCAGGTTCCAATCTCCTAATCCGCTGTTATTTCCATATCCCATATTATCCTTGCCTATGTGGGAAGGATACCCGAGATAACCAATCGGGGTCAGGTTGTTATCATTGTTGAACTTGACTCCCTGGGTATGGTCAGCGCCAATTCCTGCAATCAGGTATGATGAAAAGAATCTTTCAGGTTTATATCCCATGATCCAGTTGACCCAATTGATCGTCGCCTCAAGGCCCGCCTCAATGACCCAGGATTTGAAATTTTGTGAAATCTTGCGATCCAATACAAATTTGTCTGTCACAGAACCTGATAGCGGGACCCAACCACCCCGTGCACGTACACCTAATACCCTTGTGAATTGGTTGGTAAAACTTCCCCCTGCGCCAAACATCCATTTATCGTTAAAAAGGATATTTTTAGAAAGGTCGCCATTGAACTGGTCCAATGCGCCATATGCAGTAAATGCCCAATAACCGTGTGAAGGAGCTTTCTCACACTTTGAACTCTTCGGAGTCTCGGTCTTTGCATCTTTTTGTGTTGATTCTTTAGGTTGTGTCTGTGCCATCATGACCACTGGCACAATCATCATAAGAAAGACGATTAATGCCGCTGACAGGGTTTGATAAAGTTTTTTCATACGGTAGAAATTTTAATTATAAATTACTTTTGTTTACTGATTTAGCAAATATAAGATATATAATACGGAAATCCATAATTATTCAGACTCAAAATGAACAAATTTTTTCAATTATCGGTATGGTCCTGAATATAAGCAAGTTAGGATAGCGGAATTGATTCAAGGTGTAAAATTAAAAAAATTGCACTGAAAACAACAAATATATTTTTCTTTTCTTCTACGATCAAAACCAATCAAGGTTTCATTTACTTTTAAAATTGCTGATCCGGTTAAAAAATTCCCATATCACGATCCCAACGACTACAGCCACATTGATCGAATGTTTTGTTCCGTATTGAGGAATTTCAAGGCACCCATGGACAAGCGGAAGTATCTCATCCTCAATCCCGTTCACCTCATTTCCAAAGATGATGGCGAATTTTTCACCTTCTGGAGGCCGGTAATCGGAAAGTTTGATGCTTTCATCGGTTTGTTCAACAGCCAGGATGGTGTACCCCGCCGAAAGAAGTTCATTAACCGCCTGAAGCGTGGTAGCGGCATAATGCCAATCGATTGACTCCGTAGCTCCCAGGGCGGTCTTGTGGATTTCGCGGTGAGGCGGAGTTGCGGTGATCCCGCACAGGTAAACACCCTGGAGGCGAAAAGCATCGGCCGTGCGGAAAACACTCCCGATATTGTTCTGGCTGCGAATATTATCCAGCACGATCACAACCGGTAACTTTTCCGCTGTTTTGAATTCTTCAATCGTCAGACGGTTCAATTCCTTCATGGTTAGTTTTCTCATGGTTCCTGAATTTCGTAGTTTTGCAAAGATAGTTTTATCGAATTTTACCAGCAAAACGAATGTAGCGAGATGTCAAAACCGAGAGAATCCGCTGAAACTCCTTTGATGAAGCAATACAATGCCATTAAGGCCAAGTATCCGGATGCACTTTTGCTTTTCCGCGTCGGAGATTTTTACGAAACTTTCGGCGAGGATGCCATCCGGGCATCAAACATCCTTGGCATTGTTCTGACCAGGCGTGCAAACGGATCCGGAACCTACATGGAACTGGCCGGTTTTCCTCACCATTCACTCGACCTGTATCTTCCGAAACTGGTAAAGGCCGGCTTACGGGTTGCGATCTGTGATCAGTTGGAGGATCCAAAGCTGACGAAAACGATTGTCAAACGTGGTGTAACAGAGCTAGTCACCCCGGGGGTGTCATACCATGATAAAATACTCGATCAGAAAGAAAATAATTTCCTGGCTGGGGTGCATCTCGAATCCAAAATTTCAGGAATTTCATTCCTGGATGTCTCCACCGGTGAATTTTACGTTGCTCAGGGTAGTTTTGAATATATTGACAAACTGATCCAAAGTTTTCGCCCCAGTGAAGTGATCATTCAAAAAAATAAGCGCCAGGAATTCACCGAATTGTTTGGCAGCAAATTTTATATATCAACTTTTGATGACTGGGTTTTTACGACTGATTTTTCGAACGATCTTTTGCTCAAACACTTCGGAACCGTTTCATTGAAAGGTTTCGGAGTGGAAAACCTTGACAAGGGGGTGATCGCAGCCGGAGCTGCCTTACATTACCTTGCTGAAACACAGCATGATAAAGTACAACATATTTGTAAATTGAGCCGGATCGAGGAGGATCATTATTTATGGCTAGATCGTTTCACCATCCGGAACCTTGAACTTTTAAGTTCCGTGAATGAGAATGCCAAAACACTCCTGGATGTGCTCGACCAGACCGTATCTCCAATGGGTTCACGACAGTTGAGGCGGTGGATCATCCTTCCGCTGAAGAACCGCCAGCCGATTGAAGAGAGACTGGATGCCGTGGAATTTTTTACATCAGATACAGAGGCAGCAACTCAGTTCCGTCATCATTTTCAACAGATTGGCGACCTGGAACGATTGATTTCAAAGGTAGCCGTGGCAAGAGTGAATCCACGGGAGATGATTTACCTTAAAAAAGCCCTCGACTCCATTGAAGCGATAAAGGGATTATGTGGATCATCCGGAAATGAAGGATTGCAGAAAATCGGTGACCAGCTGAATATCTGCAATCTGGTTCGCGAACGTATCGATCGGGAGATCAATCCCGATCCCCCGGCGCTTGCCATCAAAGGAAATATCATCCGCGAAGGGTTGAATGCTGAACTTGATGAACTGCGGAGTTTGGCCTATTCGGGTAAAGATTTTCTTTTACAAATTCAGCAGCGGGAAATTGAGCGCACTGGCATATCATCCCTGAAAATTGGTTTTACCAATGTTTTCGGTTACTATCTCGAAGTGACCAATTCCCATAAGGAAAAGGTCCCGGCCGACTGGCAACGAAAACAAACGCTGGTGAATGCTGAACGGTACATCACGGAGGAGTTGAAAATTTATGAAGAAAAGATCCTTCATGCTGAAGAGAAGATGCTGGAGATCGAGTTGAAATTATACAACGACCTGATCCTGTTCCTGGCTGATTATATCCAGCCTGTTCAGCTGAATGCTTCGCTGATCGCACGGTTGGATGTTATTGTCTCATTTGCTTCCATTGCCGTAAAGCATAAATATGTACGGCCGGTGCTGAATGATACTTTTATCCTGGATATAAAGAATGGCCGGCATCCCGTTATCGAGCGGCAAATGAAACCTGGCGAAGATTACATTGCCAACGATGTTTACCTGGATGACCGTTCGCAGCAGATCATCATTCTCACTGGTCCGAATATGTCGGGAAAATCGGCCCTGCTCAGGCAAACAGCATTGATCGTCCTGATGGCGCAGATGGGGAGCTTTGTCCCCGCGGAGCAAGCTGTTCTTGGTTTGGTCGACAAGGTATTTACCCGTGTGGGGGCTTCCGATAACATATCATCGGGCGAATCCACCTTCATGGTCGAAATGAACGAGACTGCCAGTATTCTCAACAACATTTCAAACAGGAGCCTGATCCTCCTGGATGAAATCGGACGGGGCACCAGTACCTATGATGGGATCAGCATTGCATGGGCCATTGCAGAATTTTTGCATCAGCACCCGTTGTTCAGGCCAAAAGTACTTTTTGCCACCCATTATCACGAATTGAACGAAATGGCCGGACTTATGCCCCGTATAAAGAACTACCATGTGGCCGTCAAAGAAATACAGAACAAAGTGATCTTCCTGAGGAAACTGCTTCCGGGCGGAAGTGAGCATAGTTTCGGCATACACGTGGCCAAGATGGCGGGAATGCCTCAAACGGTACTTGAGCGGGCAGGGGAGATGTTGCATCAGTTGGAGGAGAGTCATAATGCGGAGGGGCTTGGTAAACAGATGAGGGATACGGGACACGGGATGCGGGATGCGGGATCCGGTTATCAGTTAAGTTTCATACAACTTGATGACCCATTGCTTCAGCAGATCAAAGAGGACATCCTGAACACCGAAATAAATACTCTGACACCCGTTGAGGCGCTGATGAAACTGAATGAGATCAAAAAATTGATGAAAAAAAAATAGGAACAATGAATTTTTTGATACATTTGCAACCTCAAAATTACCATGCGAAAGTAGCTCAGCTGGTAGAGCACGACCTTGCCAAGGTCGGGGTCGCGGGTCCGAATCCCGTCTTTCGCTCAAAAAATAACAGTAGAGGCGCATTATGATGCGCCTCTACTGTTCAAACCCACACCCACACCCACACCCACACCCACACCCTCTTCGCCCTGGTGGTGGAACTGGTAGACACGCAGGACTTAAAATCCTGTGGCCTCGCGGCCGTGCGGGTTCAAGTCCCGCCCGGGGTACAATGCAGAATTTTAGATTTACGATTGATTTGATTTACGATTGAGTCAATCGTTTTTTATTGTTGTTCCACAATTATACCATTTCACAACTTTTTCGATGGCTATCCAGTTCATGCACCATATAGACCATATGCATCATGGACTTCGTAATTTCCGACATATACTCATTCACGGCCTTTACACTCCCGGGTAGTGTGAAAATCAGCGTTTTACCCACGACTCCCGCGATGGAACGGCTCAACAACGCCGCAGGTTTTTCGCTTCCGTATTTCATCCTGATCAATTCCATGATGCCGGGGATCTCTTTATCCAGCAAGGATTTTACTACATCCGGCGTAAAATCACGTGGTCCGATGCCGGTTCCTCCGGTGGTGATCACCAGGTCAAAGAGTTCTTCTGACGCTTTATGAAGCAGGTTGTCAAGTTTTTCCGGATCGTCGGGGATAATATAATTGCAAAATTCAAATTGCAAATGGCAGATGTTAAAGTGAGATTCAAGAAGCTCCCTGATCCGGGGGCCTGACCTGTCCTCATATTCACCGGCACTGGCACGGTCACTGAGTGTAATAACCATCGTGCGGTAATTTTTCTTATGAAATTCCAGTTCCATGCCTGCCTTCAGGGTACCCGTGGTTAAAACCCTGCAAAAGATCCCCTCTTTGGGCATTACGCAATTTCCCGTTTCTTTGAAAATGGCGCAACTGGTACCATGGCACTCCTTACCGATCTGTGTGACCTCCAGTACGATTTCGCCGGAGGTAAAACGGTCAAGCGGTTGGGCGGTCCAAAGCTCCATGCCAGTCGTAGTAATATTTTCGGCAAACTCACCGGGCATGACCCTGCGGTTTGATTCCGATTCGAATTTTTTTATACTTTCCGTTCCCAGAAGACTAACCTGCCTGTTCCAGTGACCGGCATGGGCATCGTCTTTCACGCCAAAAAGTGTCAGTTCGATATGTTCGACAGGCATCTTGATCGTTCCCTTATTCTCAGAAATATTGACGGATTTTATGATTATCTGTGGCATATTCTATTAATTTGTAATTTCATTTTTCATTTTGCATTTTGCATTTTTTATACATCCACCTTGGTTTTTTCCAGTAACCTAATTTCATTGATGACCATGGACTTGTCAACAGCCTTGCACATATCATAAATAGTAAGCAGGGCTATTGATACAGCGGTGAGTGCTTCCATTTCGATACCCGTTTGACCAGTGCATCGGGCCACACTTTCGACCTTAACCCCGGTTATATCAATTGATGCCTTGACTTCCAGCTTGGTGATTTGAAGCGGATGACAAAGCGGGATCAGTTCACTGGTGCGTTTACCTCCCTGGATCCCTGCAATTTCAGCGATGGTAAGCACGTCGCCTTTCTTCATTTTATTTTCCCGGATAAGTGCCCGGGTGTCCGGGTTGAGACTTATGTGCCCAAAAGCCCTTGCAGTGCGCAACTGAACGGGCTTTGCGCCTATATCAACCATATTTGCCTTCCCCTGTTCATCGACATGGGATAAGACTGTTTTGATAACTTTCGCCATTTCGCTATTTCTTTATTTCACTACCGCGCTATTTCGCTACTTACCTTATCCTCCGATATTATGAAAACGACCCGTCATATTCACACTTCCCTTCTCCGGTTTTTGTCCAACCGCTTTTTCGAGCGCTTCACGGATACCGAGTTCACGGGTACTGAATTGGATATCGTTAAACAGGCAAGGGCGGATCATTCCACTTGCTGTAAGCCGCAGACGGTTGCAGTTCTTACAATCGCCTCCATGGCCATTTTCAACGAGGGTGAAGCATCCATCGGCCAGGCTCATTTCATGGATGAATCGTGCTTCAAGATCATGTTTCCGGCAATATTCCTTTACGGCTTTTGCATCGGGTTCATCGGAGGAAGAACGTACCACGCAGTTAATTTTTACCGGGATCAGTCCGGCATTTACTGCTGCTTCGATACCTTCAAATACTTTTTGAATGTCGCCTCCTCGGGTGATGGTCCTGTATTTTTCAGGATCAATTGTATCAAGGCTGATATTGATCCGGTGAAGTCCGGCATTGGCAAGGGGTACAGCAAACTTTGAAAGCAGGATCCCGTTGGTGGTCAGTCCGAGATCAATGATCCCTTCGATCGCCGCGATCTTTTCAATCAGTGATACGATTCCCTTGCGCACCAGGGGCTCGCCGCCGGTGATGCGTACTTTGGTGATGCCCAGGCCAACTGCCTCCCGAATCACTTCCACGATCTCTTCAAAACTCAAAATGTCATTATGATCCATCAGCCTCACCCCTTCGGCCGGCATGCAATACGTACACCGGAGGTTACACCGGTCGGTGACTGAGACTCTGAGATAGTTTATCCTTCGGTTAAAGTGGTCGTACATTTACCTGGTCCCCTTTTTTAATTGTGGTTACCCCGATCTCCAGTTCCATGATCCCGTTGGCCACCGTATATGCATTGATGTGGGCAGACCCGTGATATTCGACGGGGTAAACAAACCCATTCCTGATAATTACCGGGATAAGGGATTTTCGATCAGATTTCCACAGGTGATGATCTGTTCCCATCGGAAGCATCAACCTTAACGTTTTCAATTCAGAACCCATCATTCGGTGTAAAAATGGCCGGACCAACATTTCAAATATGACAAACGAAGAAACCGGATTTCCGGGGAGTCCAAAAATGAAGGTACTATTCCGGCGGCCAAAAACAGTCGGTTTACCCGGTCGTATGGCAATACTTTTAAACAGAATTTCAATGCCGGCCTTCTGCATGACTTCCGGAACAAAATCAAAATCGCCCATCGAAACGCCCCCGGTAAGAAGAACTACGTCGTTATCTGCCATAGCATGATTGATGATATTATGCAACTCAGCGACATCATCTGCAACAATTCCATAAGAAAAAGGCTGAGCCGGAACCGTGGTGACCTGGGCTTCAAGTTGTACGCCATTTGAGTTCCTGATCCGGGCAATTCCAGGGATTACGCCTGGTTCTACCAGTTCGTCGCCTGTTGATATGATACCTACCCTGGGAAGTTTTGCCACCAAAGGACTTATTGCCCCCACACCAGCCATAACTGCCACCTGAGCAGGGGTGATCTGAATGCCCTTTGTCAAAACAAGTTTGCCGGAACGGATATCCTCTCCACGGTAACAGATATTGTTCCCCTGTGACTTACGTAAAACCATGACAAGGTTTTCGGCTATCATTTCAGTATCTTCAACCATGATCACGCAATTGGCTCCTTCCGGAACCATGGCACCGGTCATGATCCTGGAACATTCGCCCGCCATGATGGCTTTTTGGGGCACTGTCCCTGCTGAAATTGTTTCAACCATCCGCAGGGAAACCGGAAAGGAATCTACGTTTTGCAATTCTTCGTTCAACCGGCAGGCATATCCATCCACGGCCGATTTGTCAAACGGAGGCATATCGATGTCTGAATGAATATCCCCTGCAAGAATTCTTCCCAATGAACCAAGTAATGAAACCTGTTCAGTCTCAAACTTAAATGCCTGAGAAAGAAGTGTTTTCAATGCATCTTCCAAATAAACCATGATGCTATATATTAATAAATTTCACTGCCGAAGCCTTAAAATGCGCCCAGCATACTTTTCCGGTTATCAGGCCAAGTTTTTCAAGCGATTCCCGGGTAATCTGGGCGTGCAATTCCATACCCATATCAACGGTCACATCAATTCCGCCTGCATTGGGCACAATTTCGACCACCTTTCCCTTAAAATTGTTGGTGGCGCTGGTCTCAACTGGCAGTACCGACAAAAGGATATCCTCCGCCCTGATGAGGATAAAACCCTCGCTGTCAGGCAAATCAGTCACGATTCGTACCGGGATTTTGTCTGCGGTATAGGCAAATGAAGCTTGATTCTCAGTGACAACGTTAACAGCGAAGAAATTTTTTACACCGATGAAATGGGCGACGAATTCTGATTTCGGATGGTGGAACACCTCAGCAGGGCTTCCGGACTGTATGATCCTGCCCTGATAAATAACGGCAATCCTGGTACCAAGCGAAAGGGCCTCTTCATAATCGTGGGTAACATGTAGAATGGTTTGACCTTTGCGGTGTATTGCCCGCAACAACCTGCGGAGATCGCCTTTAAGCCTGGTATCGAGCGAAGAAAGAGGTTCATCCAGCAGAAGGACTTCCGGTTGTTGGATCAGGGTACGACCTAATGCCACACGCTGAAGTTCGCCCCCCGATAAAGTTCCGGGTTTGCGTTTGAGGAGATGAACTATCCCAAGTTCATGTGCAACTGCTTTCACTTTTTCATGTTTCTCCTCCTTTTTCATTTCAGTTCCATGAAGGGAATAGGCAATGTTTTCTCCGGTTGTGAGATGCGGGAATACAGCATGATCCTGAAAAACCAGTCCGATCTTCCGGTTCTGGATTTTTTCACTGGTAATATCCTTGTCATTCAGGAGGATATTCCCGGAATCAGGTGCAACCAGTCCGGCGATGGTCTCAAGAACCATTGATTTACCAGCTCCCGATTCGCCCAACAGGATAAAATAATCCCCCTGATCAATTGAAAAAGAAACCTCCTTTAAACAAAAATCATCAAACCGCTTCGTAATATTCCTTAGTTCCAACATCTCGTATCAATTATCCTGTGACCCTGTGACCATGTGACCCTGTGACCATGTCCCCTCGGTCCCTTTCCGTTATTTCACCATTTCACTTTCCTTCTCCTTCGCCAGCCACCTCAATCCAATAAACAGCACCAGGGATATCAGGATGAACAATACTGACACAGGACGTGCATACTTCAGGCCGAAGGCTCCGAAACGCTCATAGATTAGTACCGGTGTTATCATCGGATGGTAAGCGACCACGATCACAGCGCCGAATTCACTCATCCCGCGGGCAAACATGAGTATCAGTCCCGATAATATGTTCCGCCATGCCAATGGCAGGGAGATGGTGAAAAATACCCTGTAAGGCGATGCTCCCAATGTCAGTGCAGCCTTTTCCAGACGTACCGGAACACCTGAAAAACCATCCCGGGCGGCATTGATCAGGTAAGGAATGCTTACAAAAGCCATCGCGATAGAAATTCCGGCCGGATGGCCTACGAAATCCAAGCCGACAGCCGAACCCATCTTTCCAAGGACCGATTCGCGGGATACGAATCCAAGCAATGCAATACCGGCTGCTGAGTGGGGGATCACAACCGGCAAGTCAATGATCCCTGTCACCAGTTTTTTCATCGGAAACTGTTTCCTGGCCAGCAGGTAAGCAAGCGGAATGGCAGCAACGGAAAAAACCAGGGTTCCGGCCAGCGAGGTATAGATGGTCAGCCAGATGCTATCCCGGACCTCCGCCTCACCGGCTGTCTCAAATACCTGAGCCGGGGTTGTATTCAGGAACATCCCGGCCAATGGAGCCACAATAAATAGCAACACCAACGAACCCAGAAAGAAAAAACTCAACTGCGCAACACTATATCTATTATTCATTGTTCACTGTTCACTGTTCGTTGCAAACCGTTTCAGTGCCTCCGGGAGTTTCCCGTAATCAGGATTTTTTTGTGGGATCACCGAAGGCTGACCATTTTTTTCAAGGATACTCATCCCCTGGTTTTTAGAAAGCATGAATTCAAGAAATGCAAGGGCAACCGGCCTGTTTGGCGCCGCGTTGATCATGGTGACCCCATAGATCATGGGTTCGCCCTTCATCTGCACCTTTTGTCCCGGTTCCCTGCCATTGATTGATACAACTGCCGTCTGATACAGGCCGGTGAATTTCGGATCCTTCAGATTCACTTCGGCAGGAAGTACCAGGTATTTCATATTGTGCTGGATGGCAACGGATTTATACAGGAATATGTAATCTACCGATTGTGATTCAAGCAGTGCAAGGAGGTCGACCTCTTTCGGACGCATATAGTTCTGATCCTTGGCCATGAGCTGGTTCGTAAGTCCTGGTTTCCTGTAATATTTTTCGGCAAGCTGCATGGTCATGACCGACCGGTAGCCGCAAGGGTCGGAGTTTGGGTCAGCCCGTCCAAATGCCACGTCCTTTTTAAGGAGGAGATCGTACCAGTTTTGAGCATTGATCTGGCCGGCATATCTCGATTTTTCGGTATAAACAATGCTCATTTCGTTGGAGACGAATTTGATATTCCATGCGGAATATTTCGGGATCAGCATGTTGTCGATCACTTTGTAATCGGCTGATGCCACGATATCGCATGGCTTATTCAGATCGGTGACTTTACGGGCACATTCCACACTGCCGGCCGATTCCATAAAAATATTTACCTCAGGATGGATTTTTTTAAATGCTGCTGCGATGTACTTCATCGGTACTGAAAGGCTTCCGGCGTGAAAAATTACCAGATCGCCAGAAAGCGTCTGTTGAGGATTCTGACTGAAGGCAGTGCAACATTTGAACAGCACGAGGTACACGATAATCAATTGGAGTTTCATAATTCTATCTTTAAGTCCCTGATAAATTGTTCAAATCCCTGCTGGATATGTTTATCCACGTTGCTGTGGAACGTGTCGAATGCCCTGACAAGTCGTCTGCCTTCTTCGGTCAGCACCGTATGACCGCCATCACTACCACCACGTTGTTTTTCAAGCAATGGAAATCCAAAGAACTGCTCGATCTTTTTTAAATTTCCCCAGGTACGGCGATAGGTATATCCCAGTACATCACAGGCCGCTTTCATTGATCCTTTTTCTTCGATCAGCTTGAGCATCTGCCATTTTCCATCGCCAAGGATACCGGTGTCCGTTTCATCCGACATCCAGATCTTATAGTGGAGGTGTATGTGCGTTAACCTCGTACTGAATTTTGTCTCCATGAAATTGAAATTTTAACAAAAATAAAGAATTTGTCGACATGCACCAAACAACCTATCCGATATGTATTCAATTTCTGTTAAAAAAATAACAATTTTCTTATAAAGTATTGACATATAGGAAAAATTGTCATACATTTAACCGATACAATGCCGCTGATTATCAATACCGGTCCTTGATAAAGCGAAACAATTTTCATTTAAGATCAGTAATGAGGTGGTGTTCACATCTCTGATTTTTGCAAATTCATTCAGCCGCGGTATAATCACTTTCAGAAAAGGTTCACTATGTTAAAACTAAATGCATTATCTCAAAAAATTGACCCGTATTTCATTATATTCCTTTCAATCGTCCTGATCGCGTTTGTGAATAGCGATAACCGCGGCCAAAATAATCTTCCCCTGGCAGTCTATTCAGTGTGCGCCGGCGATATTGATACTGATGGTGATAAAGATATTCTTGTTGGACATCTGTATAATCAAACATACAATTGGGGTGGTATATCTATATTAAATAACAAAGGTTTTGGCATCTATGAATCGGATAGTTTTTATTTGTATGACCACCACAGATGCGTTTTATTACAGAATTTAGACAGCAATAACTACCTTGACCTTATCACACAATATTCTGATGGGCAATATCCAAGTATTGCAGTGTTATCAGATGTTGTAAATAATCAAACAATTATTTTAACCTATCCGCTTGATCATTATCCAGATAGGCTTGAATGTGGAGATTTCAACGGTGACGGGGCACCGGATATCACCTTTGTTTCAAACAACGACAAATTTTGGGGCGTTTTGTACAATGATGGAACTGGCCATTTCACTCCCCCTGAATATTTAAACCTCACCTATCCACCTCAGGGATTTTCCACCGGCGACCTGAATGGCGATGGCCGTGACGATATTGCCATTTGCAGTCAGACAATTGAGGTTTATTTCAGCTACCCGGCAGGTTTTCAGAAATTGATTGTCGATTCGATCGATTTCAGGCATCGGATTAAAATTGTTGATTTTGATCTGGATGGGCACAAGGATCTTTTCACGATCGAGGATATTTATGGCATCATTACTTATTACAATGTATTTAAAAACAACGGGGACAATACCTTTGAAAAGTTGTCCAATTCATCATTTCAACCCGGTGGCAGGGAATTTATAGCTAAGGATTTTAACAACGACAGTTTGCCTGATGTCGCGTTCCTGTTGGATAACAATACCGGATATTTTATCTATTACAACCAGGGGAATTTTCAGTTGGCCGATTCACAATTCGTAGCCATTCCGGATTATGGTTATGGTGAATTATGGAGAAATTGCACCGGCGATGACCTGGATAACAATGGGTTCAATGATATCATCACCACTCGGTTTGCTTATATCCCGTTACCATCCAATCTCGATATCCTGTTCAATGACGGCCAGGGTCATTTCGTGCCCGATCCGATTGTTATGACGAGCGACAGAAAGAATACTGAATATAGCCCATTCAGCAGTTTTCCGAACCCGTTTCACGATATAACAACCTTTACTTTCGAAATAAAAGAAACAGCCGACGTGGAGCTGTCCGTTTATAACCTTCAGGGAAAATTTTGCACAAGTTTAATCAGGAAAAAAATGAAAGGAGGGTGTTATTCGATAAAATGGCGCGGGCTTGATCAAGGCGGTCAACCATGCAAGCCCGGCGCTTTTGTTGCTTACCTGATGGTAAACGGAAAAATAACGGACACAGAGAAAATATTTGTGACTCAATGACCAAAGAAGGTTGATAATTTAGAATAATTCCAAATAAACTACTATCTTTGCAGCAGGATGATAGCAACCGATATGTCAATTCCGGCATATCGAAATAATCCTTAACTTTGACAAAAAACAGGTTCAGATATGAATAATGCAATTTTTAACATGGAGCGGCCGCAGAATGAGCATACCCTCAGTTATGCGCCCGGTTGTAAAGAACGGAAGGCGTTGAACGCGGAATTAGACCGTCTGAGTTCAGAAGTTCAGGATATCCCGCTGATCGTCGGAGGAAAGGAAGTACGGACAGGTAAGACAGGTACTGTGGTCATGCCGCATGACCATCATCATGTGCTTGCCAATTATCACATGGCGGGCGAGAAAGAAGTTCTGATGGCCATTGATGCAGCCCTGAAGGCGCATAAGGAATGGGAATCCTTTCCCTGGGTCGACAGGGTCTCTATCACTCTGAAAGCGGCAGAGCTGATCTCGAAGAAGTACCGTTTTCTGATCAACGCCTCCACCATGTTAGGGCAGGGCAAAAGCGCCTACCAGGCGGAGATCGATGCTGCATGTGAGACCATCGACTTCCTCAATTTTAATGCCTGGTTCATTACCGAGATCTACAAGGAGCAGCCACATTCGCAACCCGGCATCATCAACCGCATTGAGTATCGTCCGCTGGAAGGCTTTGTCTTTACGGTGTCGCCGTTCAACTTCACCGCCATCGCTTCCAACCTGAACATGGCCCCTGCTTTGATGGGGAACACCACAGTCTGGAAACCTGCGACCACCTCTCTGCTTTCGAATTATTTCCTGATGAAAGTCTTCCAGGAGGCGGGACTTCCCGACGGGGTGATCAACTTCATCCCCGGATCGGGCAGCCTGATCGGAAAGACGGCGCTGGCCCACCGCGACATGACCGGGATACACTTCACGGGTTCCAATAATACGTTTAACAGTCTCTGGGAGTCTGCCGCCCAGAATATGGCGAACTACCGTTCCTATCCCCGTATCGTGGGCGAAACCGGAGGTAAGGATTTCATATTTGTACATCCCTCATCCGATCCCCAGGAAGTTTCTGTAGCCATCGTTCGCGGCGCTTTTGAGTACCAGGGACAGAAATGTTCAGCCGCTTCACGTGCCTATATTCCTGAATCGATGTGGCCTGAGGTTAAAACCCGCATCGGCGGGATGATCTCACAGATCACGGTAGGAGATGTGAGTGAATTCAGCCATTTCATGAATGCAGTGATCGATGAAAAGTCCTTTGACAACATCATGGGTTATATTGAATATGCAAAGAAATCGACCGATGCCGATATGATCTTCGGAGGAACCGGTGATAAAACAACAGGATATTTCGTTCAGCCTACCATTATAAAAACGACCAATCCGCATTTCAAAACCATGGAGGAGGAGATCTTTGGCCCGGTCATGACAATCTTTGTGTACAAGGACAATGATTTCGAGGAAACCCTGCAGATCTGCGATCAAACTTCACCTTACGGACTCACCGGTTCTGTGTTTTCAAAGGACCGCGAGGCCATCAACCAGGCATGCCGTATTCTCCGTTATGCCGCGGGAAACTTTTATTTCAACGATAAACCATCGGGCGCGGTTGTAGGACAACAACCTTTCGGTGGCGCCAGGGGATCCGGTACGAACGATAAATCAGGCAGCCACCTGAACCTGCTGCGATGGACAAACCCACGGACCATCAAGGAAACCCTTATACCACCGACGGAATTTACCTACCCGTATATGAAGGTGGATAAATGCCACTGACATTTACGATTTTTGGATTTACGATTTACGATTTTGCAGGTGTGGCTTTAATTTCTTCCTCTTTTTACAGACTGAAGTCTATTGGTAGCCATATATTCTGCAAATCCTTCATAACCGGATTCTTTGATCATCGCGATGCCTGCTGCACGGTCGGATTTGAATATGATCGCAAATATCTTCGATATGAAGTTGTTGAATTTTTTGCATTCCATGGGATTTGCAAAATCCTTGCAATCAGCACAACTGGTATACCCGTGTTCTATGTTGCACGATCGGATCTTACACCAGGAAGCTTTCTGGTTTTCAGCGCAACCGGGACAGGACCCGGAAATATATCTCTTACAAGCACCGCAGTACAGACCGCAGTACGAAATCAGGGATTTACTGGTTGTTATCGGTTTCATGATGAACTTGTTTTTGAAAACATCAGGATTTTCAGTGATTTACCCGGATAAAGATGAATCCTGCTACTGCAGTGGGGCAATGACCTCAAGCAATTCAGGAAGATCCATCCCGAGTTTCTTAAGATGTTCAATCTTCGGGACGCCGTTTTTGGTCCAGCCCCGTCGTTCATAAACGGCATCAAGCAACTGTTCATAACGGTTTTCACGGTATTTTCTGAGTACAGACATTTTTTCTTCGGTCGTCTTCCCGTCAGGGTCAAAGCCAACCTGGTCAAGCAGTTGCTTGTCGTAACGTTCTGCACGTGATTCATATTCTTCGCTGGTTACAGGACCGCAGGCGCGATAGGGCTGGGCATCGTGTTTGCGCAGGCCATACCCTCTGCGGATGTTAAAGATCCGCTGAAAGTTGTACACCCGTTCCGACATGCGGATGATCTCGTGCCGGTCGATGGCCGAACCGGTCACCGCATTAAATATTGTGACATAATTGTCGACATGTCCAGGGACTTTTGCCGGTTCCGCGCTCTGTGCATTGTCCTCTGGTTCTACATCATTCCATGGCAATTTGCAGAATCCTGCCAGGCCGAACCAGGTTCGGAACATCGGGAAATAATGGAGCGCTTCCGCTTTTTTCTCAAAGGTGGGGATCTGGTTGTTTACCATATCCATGAATATCAGCCAGGCTTCATCGTGTTGCGGTCCCTTGTTTGTCATGGCATAGCCGCCCTGTTGCGCCAGCGATTCTTTGGAAACATATTGCGAATATTCCAATCCCTTGTTTTCCATGCCGATATCCTGCATGAAACCCGGGTCGCCCCAGCCTTTTTCGGCGAACAATTGTTTCATTTTCCGCACTCCCTGACCGGCAACAGGACCAAATCCTTCCCCTTTTGACACCAGGTGGAGCAGTTCCATGGCCGCATCGGCATTTCCGAAATTAAGTTTCAGTCCGCCGGTGCGTTCATCGTTCAGGATCCCGTTTTCATAGCATTCCATCACGAACCCGAGGATGGTTCCCCAGGAGATGGTGCAAATGCCGTAGGTGTCGCAATAGAAGTTTGCCTCGATGGTGAAGTCGGGATTGAAGATCCCGGCAATGGATCCCAGGGAGGATGTTGTCTCATATTCCGGTCCATCCACGATCACACGGCTCCCGGCGTACGGTCCTGTACGAAGCAGGTAGTTGTCAACTCCTTTGGCGCAGGCCATGTTGCATCCGACCCAGCAACCATCCGGAACATTCTGGGTAAAATAGGACATCCAGACATCCCCGGTGATCTTATCTGAATCTTTATGGCTGCCATATTTAAAGTTATTGACAGGCAACAGATCATAATCATTCATCACATTGGTCAGATGAGCGGTACCCTTTTTGCGCATTTCGCATTGCGAATCATCCAGGTCGCGCATTTCCTTATTAAATATTCGGCCACGTTCCTGGATCGCTTCCATGTTAACGACATTGTTGCGGTTCCCGCCGATATTCTTCACATGGGCAACCAACGCCTTAATCTTTTTATCACGCAGCACGGTACCGATTCCGCCTCGTCCGGCTTGTTTCAGACGGACCTTCCGGCGTTTGATATCGTAAAAACTGAAGTTCAGCATCCCGATAAGGGAATGTTCGGCAGCAGTGCCCGCGGATACGACCGAGACATTGTACTTATCTTTATCGTTCCCCGGAACTGCCATCATTTCATGTAACTCTTCTGCCAGGATATGACTGTCGGAAGGCAGGTCGGCGGCTTCATAGATTTCGATCACTTCACGAGCCTCTTCAAATACAATAAGGATTTCCTGCTCCGATTTTCCCTGAAGTTCCAACGCGTCAAATCCGCAAAATTTCAGGAACGGGCCGAAAAATCCTCCCACATTCGAATCGACCACAATGTCGGTCTGCGGACTAATGGAGCAACAGATGGCTTTGCCGGTACCAGAATACTGGGTGATGCCGCAACACGGACCACCTGAAATAACAATCTCATTGTCAGTGTCATTCCACTTGGTTTCGGGCTTGGTTGCATCCCATAGAAGACGCAGATCAAATCCCTTTCCCCCGATGAATTTTTCCTTCATCTGGGGTGTTACCGGTTTCTCTGTGATCTTCAGTTTATTTACATCAACATGCACGGTGCGGTTGTTGTATCCTTTATCGATCGGTGCCCATGTGTATTTGTACTGTGCCAGCAATTTGTGTGTTTTCCTGAATTCGTCGAAAGTCATACCCGTTTTGTTTTGTGAATTTTATAACGAAGCAAAAGTAGTCAATTCAGCAATTCAATCATTGCTCTTAGAAAGTTTCATCATTGTTTTTCGGGGGTCCGTTTCTGCTGTGATGGTGATGATGACTGTTCCGGTGACGTTTACTTTCTTCAGGGGAGTTTTTTGAAAGGTATATGATTGCCGGGATCCCTGATACCAGTAACGCAATGGCCCCGGCAATCATGGTTGAATCTTGGGTATTCAGTTGAGTCAATGGTTGTGTTTTTTGAATTAAGAATGCAAATGTCCACAAAAGAACCAGGAACAGTTGGACAAAGAAGATCAGTTTGGAAATGATGATATATGACTTTTTCACGAACCACTTCTGGCCTATGCGGATGTGAACGGATTTAAGCAGTATGTGGTAGATCCATGCCAGTATTGCAAGGGCTAATCCTTCAAAGAGGCCACTCATGAACAACAAGGTATCTGTAGTGATCTTTGACGTGAGAAGCGCATAAAAAAAGTTATCGACCCAATGCCAGACATTAAACAGGACCATCACAAAAATGAATAAACCGGAAATGATGGTACCGGCCTTGAATTTCAGTGTTTTTGAAACTGCAAGTATGATGATCCCCAGGGATCCTAAAGAGGGTGATAAAATACCCGAGTGCATAAGTCTGGCAAAAATCAATAACAGGATTGCGCCTGAAAAATATAACACCGGCTCAAGATAATTTGACCTGGTATCAAATCTGTGGCCATGGGTTCGCGAATGGTGGCGGGAGTGATGAACGTGTGTAGATCGGTTGGGTTCGGGCATGAAATAGGTTATATTTAGTAAAGTGTCTAATAATCAGGATGTTCAAGCCGATTTTGTAATTCAAGTTTTTCATTTTCAAGTGTGATGATCAGCCGGCGCTTGTGTTCAATGCTTTTCAGGGTTGAAGAAATCCTTGCCTGAATTCCTGTGAGGGCATTCTTTTCTTTTCCTGCAGAAACAATGATATCCAATTGATCTTCCAATTCTTTCAGATAGTTTTGATCCTTTTCAAGAGATGTCCGGAGTTCAAAAATATCAGCCTCAAACCGGGAGAGTGTGAATTGCATTTTTACCTCCCAGTTCTTTTTTTTATTTCTGAAAAAATCATCCAGCCGTTTCGCGAGTATGTCAAATGCAGTCTGAAGGCGGGAATACAACTCCTCCCGTTGTTCGTGCAACATTTTAATCCCTTTGAATTCAGATTGGATTTTTTTTAGAAATTCCCGGGTCTCCTTATATTCATGCGTTTCTTCGGCCTGAAGTAAACCCTTTTCGACCATTGATTTCAAACGGACATAGTTAAGTTGAGCTTCCTGTTCGAATGCCTTCCGCTCTTCGTCCCTGCGCATCTTCACAATTTCAAAAGCATCCTGGATTCCGGCATAACATTCATCGCGGTGTTCACGCAAAAGTTTGGCGTTCCTGATCCGGTTCTGGAGGCCAAGCAACAGCTCCCATGTCACCTTCAAATCATCTGAAGTTGTTGCCTGTGTTTGCGCTTCAGCTACTGCAGGCTTTAAATCGGCATAATTGGATAAGGCCTCGTATTCAAAATCGAGTCGTTCTTCTTCAATTTTTTTGTTTAAGTCCGTAAAAGCAGCCTGCAATCTCACATAGAGCTCTTCACGATCTTCACGGCGTAACTTCAATCCCTTGAAATGACTTTGAACATCGATCAGGAATCCTTTTGCATCGTGGAGGTTATTGGCCTTGCGGGCATTGATCAGGCCGGTTTCAAGGACTGATAACAGGCTTTCGTAATTTTGCAGCGCTTCTACTTCCGACCACTTTCCCGGTTCCATCCGGCAAAATTACGAAATTATTGTCCAAAAATCTCTTTGATCGAATTGCTGATTGCAATCTGTTGAGCAACAGTTTCAGATAATTTAAGAAATTCGGCAGACACGGGTGAATGATCGTAAACCGAAACCGGGACGCCTGCATCTCCCGAGTCAGCAATGGTCATATCGATCGGAATCTGTCCCAGGATGGGGATATTCAGTTCTTCAGCAAATTTTTTGCACCCGCTTTCTCCAAAAATATAATATTTTTTATCCGGTGATTCCGGAGGGGAAAAATATGCCATATTCTCGACCAGGCCCAGGATTGGTATGTTGATCTTATCGTTGCGGAACATGTCGGCGGCTTTACGCACATCGGCCAACGAAACCTGCTGAGGTGTGCTGACGATGATGGCACCGGTCAGCGGAAAATCCTGGATCAGTGTCAACGGGATGTCACCTGTACCCGGAGGAAGGTCGATTACCATGTAATCAAGTGCACCCCAATCAGCGTCGGTGAATAGCTGCCGGAGTGCCATCGAAGCCATCGGTCCGCGCCAGATCAGCGCTTTCGTTGGGTCAACAAAAAAACCGATCGACAGTACCTTGATGCCGAATTTTTCAAATGGGGTCACGTAGGTCTTTCCATCTCTGTCGAATCCTTTAGGCCGTTCGGTGACCATTCCAAACATCATGGGTACCGAGGGGCCATAAATATCGGCGTCGATCAAGCCGACCTTCGCCCCGGTTTTTGCCAGGGCAATGGCGAGATTCACTGCAACCGTTGATTTTCCAACGCCACCTTTGCCTGACCCGACTGCAATGATATTTTTTACCTCCTTAAGCATCGCATCGGTCTCCTTGCGCTGTGATGTTACCCGGGAAGTCATGTTGATCAGGACTTCAATATCAGGGTCAGCATACGTATGGATCGCATCGATACATGACTGTTTGATCTGGTTTTTCAACGGACAGGCTGGTGTGGTCAGTACCACATCAAAGTTTACTTTGTTGCCGTCTATGACAATATTTTCGATCATGTTCAGAGTGACCAGGTCCTTTTTCAAGTCCGGGTCATCAACATGCTTAAGCGCTTCAATTATATGGGAGTTATTTATTTGCATTTTAGATTTCAGATTTTAGATTTCAGATTTTAGATTTATAATTCCTTCCCCGGGTCCCAGAATACCTCATCAAAGTTGACCACCTGGTCGTTTTTCACTTTTACACCTTCGTTTTCAAGAAGTTGCTGCATAAGTGCCGGGTGACCAAAATGATTTTTCCCGGTGAGGAGTCCGTTCCGGTTGACTACCCGATGTGCAGGTATCCCTGTTACCTCCGAATAAGCGGCATTCATTGCCCATCCCACCATTCTTGCTGAACCACGCGAACCCAGATACTCTGCGATTGCTCCGTAGGATGTCACACGACCGGTGGGAATAAGCCGGACAACGGCAAACACATTTTCAAAAAAAGATTCTGAAGTTTGTCTGTTCTTTAAAGCCATTATAACTGCTCCTTAATTTCGAGCAGAAATCCTTTGATCCTGGTAAGCGAATCGATGACCTCTACTTTATTCATCACATCTTCCTTGTTTTCGCGGAGTTTGTCCTTAGCACCCTGTAAGGTAAATCCACGTTCTTTTACCAGGTGATAAATGATCCGGAGGTTATCAAGATCCTTTTGTGTAAACAACCTGTTTCCTTTTTTATTCTTCATTGGTTTGAGAATGTCAAATTCTTTTTCCCAAAACCTTATCAACGAAGCGTTTACATCAAAAAGTTCAGCCACCTCGCCGATAGAATAATATACTTTTTCAATTGTTGTATTTTTCCTTAGCATCGGTAACTGACTAATCCATGGTTTGTGAAGGGCGTGCAGACAATTCCAGCATCATCTGGAACTGTTCAGGTGTTATATCATTAAAAAAGAAATAGATCGGGTTCACAGGCACTCCATTTTTCCTGACTTCATAGTGCAAATGTGGCGAGGTAGATTTTCCGGTATTTCCAACATAACCAATGATTTGTCCGCGGAGGATCTTCTGGCCGGGTTTGACAAAAATTCTGGAAAGATGTGCGTATCCTGTCTGATAGTTATATCCGTGATCGATCCTGATCTCATTGCCATATCCACCATGTACATCTCTTCCGGCCACATTGACCGTTCCATTCCCGGTAGCATATACCTCTGTACCAACGGAAGCAGAAAAATCCATTCCCTCATGAAATTTATGGACCTTGTAAAACGGATCCATCCTTGAGCCAAAATAGGAACCGACCCGCTTCAGATCTTTGTTGCTGACAGGCTGTATTGCAGGAATGGAAACCAGCATTTTCTCCTTGTTCTTCGCCAGGGAAAAAACCTCATCGAATGACTTCGACTGTACATAAAGTTTTCCCAGGATCCGGTCCATGTTTTTTTCAGTATCAATAATAAGCTCTGAATTAGAGTATCCTTTCAGTGCTTCATAGCGGTCGATGCCACCAATACCTGCTGAACGGATCGCATTCGGGATCGGTTCGGATTCGAAGATCACCCGGTAAATATTGTCATCACGATCCTGAAGATCGGCCAGGATATTCGTTACTTTATCAAGCTGATCATTTAGAATCTGAAAGTGTAGTTTCATCTGATCAAGTTCCCGTTTCTGTTCCTTTTCTTTTGGTGAATCCAGAAAATTATAGGCGATGATCAGCACAACAGCAGCAAATACAACACCTGTCGACAGGTGCGAGAAAAAATACAACAACCGCTTACGCATCGTTGTATGCACCCGGTCGAAGGTCAGTGATTTTTTATTGAATTTGTACTTTACCTTATTCATCGACAGGTAAATAAAGAATTATTCAAAACAGGCAAGCTAACAGCTACAAAATTAAGTAAATAATTAACTTTGCAGCCGTTTTCGCCTTGAAAAAAGTGTTAAAGATTGTTAATGACTTGTTAATATTATAGTTAGATGAATAATGCAGATATCCGCCAGACTTTTCTCGATTTCTTTCAGTCGAAAAAACATGCCATCGTTCCATCCGCGCCTATGGTGGTCAGGAACGACCCCACGCTGATGTTTTCAAATGCAGGCATGAACCAGTTCAAGGATATTTTCCTGGGAAACAGGAAAGCGACCTTCCAACGTGTGGCAGATACGCAAAAATGCCTTCGTGTTTCCGGTAAACACAATGATCTTGAGGAAGTTGGTCATGATACTTATCATCACACCATGTTCGAAATGCTTGGTAACTGGTCGTTTGGAGATTATTTTAAAAAAGAGGCCATTTCATGGGGTTGGGAGTTGCTTACCGAAGTCTTCAAAATTGATAAGGATTGTCTCTATGTCACTGTTTTTGAAGGCGATGATTACGAAGGATTATCCGGAGACACGGAATCCTTTGATTTCTGGAAGCAGCATATACCGGAGGAGCGGATACTTCTGGGTTCCAAAAAGGATAATTTCTGGGAGATGGGCGACACCGGTCCATGCGGTCCCTGTTCAGAGATCCATGCCGATATCCGCAGCCAGGATGAAAGATCAAAAGTTCCCGGGAAGGACCTTGTGAATAAAGGGCACCCGCATGTCATTGAAATTTGGAACCTGGTGTTCATTCAATACAACCGGTCGACCGGTGGCCAACTCATTGAACTTCCGGACAAACATGTTGATACCGGGATGGGATTTGAGCGGCTTTGCATGGTGTTGCAGGGAACCAAATCAAATTACGATACCGATATTTTTCAACCTATCATTCAGGTCCTTGCCGGAAAAGCCGGCATAAGATACGGGGATGATGCCGGTGCCGATATTGCCATGCGTGTTATCGCCGACCACGTGCGGGCCATTGCCTTCGCGATCGCCGACGGCCAGCTTCCATCGAATGTCAAGGCCGGATATGTGATCCGGCGGATCTTACGTCGTGCGGTCAGGTATGGATATACTTTCCTCGGATTCAGGGAACCCTTCATCCATGAATTGGTCCCGGTCCTGATCGTACAAATGGGACACGTTTTTCCGGAACTTGCCGGGCAAAAGGATCTGATCACCAATGTGATCCGGGAAGAAGAAGCGTCGTTTCTACGCACCCTGTCGACCGGCATCCAACGGTTCAATTCTTATATTGAATCCCGGATTCCGGATCCCGCATCCCGTATCCCGTATCCCGGATCCCGGGTAATTGACGGCAATTTTGCCTTTGAGCTCTATGATACATTTGGTTTTCCGATCGATCTTACCGGGCTCATGGCCAGGGAGATTGGCTGGACTGTTGACATGGAGGGTTTTTCAAATGGACTGGCCGGGCAGAAAGCGCGGTCGCGCAAAGATGCGCTTATTGAATCTTCCGATTGGGTATTGCTTGCGGAATTGAAGGGTATGCCGGAATTTGTCGGATACGACATGCTTGAAGTCGAAACAGAGATCACCAAATACAGGAAGGTCGTCAGCAAAGGGGATCAGCTTTTTCACATCGTCCTGGCGCGTACTCCGTTTTATGCCGAATCCGGCGGACAGGTTGGTGATTCAGGCTGGCTGATTTCGGGAAATGAAAAAATTGAGATCATTGATACCATCCGGGAGAATGAGCTTATCATCCAGGTTACCAGATCATTGCCATCAGACCCAAGTGAACATGTGATCGCACGTGTTGATGGTTTAAGACGCAGGCGCATTGCAAATAACCATTCTGCAACACATCTGATGCATGCGGCATTGCGAAGTGTACTTGGCACACACGTTGAACAAAAAGGATCTTTGGTTGATGAAAACCGGCTTCGTTTCGATTTTACTCATTTTGCGAAAATGAGTAAAGAAGAAATTGCTCAGGTTGAGGCAATCGTGAATTCCAGGATCCGGGAAAACATCGGATTAAAAGAAGATCGTTCGCTTCCGATCGCCCAGGCGAAAGCGATGGGAGCCATGGCCCTTTTCGGTGAAAAATACGGTGATCTGGTTCGCGTGATCGTATTTGATCCGGACTTTTCGGTTGAATTATGCGGTGGAACGCATGTTCCGGCAACAGGACAGATCGGCTTGTTTAAAATTATCTCGGAGGGCGCCATTGCTGCCGGGATCCGCCGAATTGAGGCAATAACGGCTGAAAAAGCAGAAGAGTATTGGAATTCACGCGATTTGCTCATCCACGAAATCAGTGAATTGTTAAAAAATCCAAAGGAGCTGCTGAAAGGAGTAAGTAACCTGCTGAATGAAAACCTTGAACTTAAAAAACAGGTCGCAGAACTGGGAAAGTTGAAGACACAGCAACTTAAGGATGAATTTACTTTAAAAGTACAGCAATACAATGGCATCAATTTTCTGGCAGCCGTGGTTGAACTTGACGCAGAAGCAACGAAAAACCTTGCATACGAACTGAATGCTTCCATCCCGGATCTGTTCCAGGTACTTGCCTCTGCAAACGAAGGGAAGGCCACACTCACAGTGATGGTTTCTGAAAACCTGGTAAAATTGCGGAAACTCGATGCCGGGAAAATCATACGTGAACTTGCCAGGGAAATTAAGGGTGGCGGTGGCGGACAGCCTCACATCGCCACGGCCGGAGGAAAAGATCCTGCCGGGATCCCGGCTGCATTTGAGAAGGCAAAGGCTTTTTTAACTACGTAAAATTGTCGGGTCGGTTAACCCGGATTATGTATCTTTGTATGGATTATTAGCAGATATGGATAACCAGGAAAGTTTACCGGTTGAACCCGAAAAAAACCAATTGCAGGACATAATTGCCGAAGATAGTGATATCTTTGATTTCAGGCAGCCTACAATGCCAGATAACCCATTTTTAAGCCGTGGTTGCTGCGAGTCACCTAAGTTGTACCATAGAAATGAAATGGTATTCCAGCATCGTTGCAGTAAATTTGATTCACATGACTGGTTGAAAGATATTCCTGCTTCACAGGAGATGGGTACAATTGATGTAATTGAAGTACGATTTAAAAATAACCGCAAAGATTATTTCCGCACTCCGCCCGATCTGGATCTGATCGTTGGTGACATCGTTGCCGTGGAAGCTTCTCCGGGTCATGATATCGGAATTGTGACCATGGTAGGTGAGATGGTAAGGTTTCAAATGCACAGGAAACATTTGCAAACCGATTCAGAGGATATTAAAAAGCTTTACCGTAGAGCCCGTCCTACCGACATCGAAAAATGGATCACCTCCGTAGAACTGGAAACATCCACGATGTACCGTGCACGTACCATTGCGGGAAATCTTGGATTATTAATGAAGATCAATGATGTTGAGATACAAGGTGATAACACTAAGTCGATTTTCTATTATACGGCCGACGACCGTGTTGATTTCAGGGAACTGATCAAACTACTTGCTGAGGAATTCAAGGTCAGGATCGAAATGCGGCAGATCGGAGCAAGACAGGAAGCCAGCCGACTAGGAGGTATCGGATCCTGTGGCCGGGAGTTATGCTGTGCTACCTGGATGAGCGACTTTAAATCGGTGACTACCAATTCAGCCAGGGTCCAGCAACTTTCTTTGAACCCGCAGAAACTTGCAGGACAATGCGGAAAACTCAAATGTTGCCTCAACTATGAATATGACACCTATGTAGATGCAATAAAAGGTATGCCGAACACCGACGTCAGGTTAAAACTGAAACGTGGTGAGGCAGTACATCAGAAGACCGATATTTTTCAAAAACTTCTCTGGTATTCCTATGTTAATGATCTGGGGAATCTTATTGCTATCCCGCTTGAACAGGTTAACTTTATCCTGGAAGAAAACAAAAAGGGGAATTTACCGGAAAAACTTGAGGATTTTTCTAAAATATTAGAGAAGAAAACTGCGTTTGAGAGTGGAGCAGTTCAGGACGACCTCACCCGCTTTGACCATTTATAATCTTTCCGTTCCTACCTGTTAAATCATGACCCTGAGCCAAGAAAAAAACATCCTTCTTCTTTTGGTTTTCCTTGTTGTAATTATATCCTGTGATAGAAATCGTGTTTTTGATGAACATTTCCCTCTGAAGAAAGCGACCTGGAATGTGAAAAATGAGCTTCAATTAAATGCTACTATTTCTGATTTACAATCCGGGTACGATGTTTTTCTGAATGTCAGGAATGGCCCGGAATATCCATATAGCAATCTCTTCCTGTTTTTGAACACCGTTTTCCCCGATGGACATATTGCCCGCGACACCATTGAACTGACCCTGGCAGATTATGACGGTCGATGGCTTGGATCAGGTATGGGGAGTGTGAAATTCAACCGGTTTTTATTCCAGAAGGATGTCAGATTCAACCAAAAGGGGAAATACCGGTTTATTCTGGAACAGGCGATGCGTGTAAATAACCTGACCGGGATCCATGATATCGGCCTTCGAATCGAAAAACATTAAAAGATCGAACTTTTCAATTCCTGATTACTAACAGCATGCCTAATTTTGGTGCCAACAAAATGCAGATTAAAAAATACCTGAAAGGATTTTGGGTCACCTATCTCCTTTTGGTTGTTATGATATCCCTGTTTTTCATGTCAGTAACCTTTGGATTGTTTGGGAAAATGCCGACTTTTGAGGAACTTGAAAATCCCAAAAGTAACCTGGCTACCGAGGTGATCTCTTCCGATGGCAAATTGCTGGGTAAATATTATATTGAAAACCGGTCCAATACTCATTACCAGGAACTTTCACCGAATGTGATCAACGCCCTGATCGCCACTGAAGATGCTCGTTTTGAGAGTCATTCAGGGGTGGATGCCATTGCCATATTAAGGGTGATGTGGGGAATGGCTACCGGTTCCTCGAAAGGAGGCGGATCAACCATTACACAACAGCTTGCTAAAAACCTGTTTCCCCGGAAACAGGATCGGTCATTCCTTGAAACAGTGCTGATCAAATTCAAGGAATGGATAACCGCTGTTAAACTTGAGCGTAATTACTCGAAAGATGAAATCCTGGCCATGTATCTTAATACTGTTGACTTCGGCAGTCAGTCGTATGGGATCAAATCGGCTGCCAAGACCTATTTCAACAAAGAACCAAGCCAGTTAAGTGTTGACGAATCCGGCATACTGATCGGGATACTCAAAGCCCCGACATGGTTCAGTCCTGTGCGAAATCCTGCACGTGCACTTGAACGCCGCAACACCGTCATGCACCAGATGTTGAAGTATGATTATATCAGTTCATCAGAATATGATTCTTTAAAATCGCTGCCGGTTGATATGACCGATTATCGCCTGCAGGATCATACCACCGGCATCGCAACCTATTTCCGTGAATACCTCCGGATGTTGCTGGCTGAATGGTGTACTCAGAATCCGAGGGAGGACGGTACCCCATACAACCTCTATCGCGACGGGCTTAAAATTTATACAACGATCAATTATCAGATGCAGGAACATGCCGAATCGGCGATGATCGAGTACCTTGGTAAAGAACTGCAACCTGCGTTTTTCAAACATTGGACAGGTTATGCGAATGCACCTTTTGTTTTTGAAGGATCCATGGCTACAAAAGAGACCGAAAACCTTATGTTGTCTGCCATGCGCAGAACGGACAGGTACTTCCATTATAAAACCAAGGGGATCAGTGATGCTAAGATCCTTCAGGAGTTCAGGGTTCCCACTAAAATGAAGGTTTTCTCTTACCGGGGCGAGATTGACACGGTAATGACCCCGATGGATTCAATACGGTATTATAAATTTTACCTGCAATCCGGTCTTATGTCGATGGATCCTCTGACCGGATTCGTAAAAGCATATGTTGGCGGGATCAATTACCGGTTCTTTCAGTACGATCATGTAAAACTAAGCAAACGACAGGTTGGATCAACCTTTAAACCCTTTTTATATACCCTGGCGATGCAGGAAGGAGAGTCGCCCTGCTCACTGTATCCCAATGTTCAGCCGGTTATTGATTTGGGAAACGGGGATGTATGGGCGCCTGAAAATTCCAGTGATGAACGACTAGGCGAACAGGTTACCCTGAAATGGGCACTGGCAAATTCAAACAACTGGGTCTCCGGCCAACTTATCCGCAAGTATTCTCCAAAAGCGGTTGTGAACATGGCGCATAAAATGGGTGTGACGAGCGACATTCCGGTCGTTTATTCAATTGCCCTGGGTTCGTGCGATATAAGTCTGTACGAAATGGTTGGCGCGATGAGCATATTTGCAAATAAAGGAGTCTATATTGAACCAAGTTTCATTACCCGGATCGAGGATAAAAATGGTAACATCCTCCAGTCATTTAATGTTAAATCCCAGGAGGTCATCAGCGAAGAGACCGCATATCTGATGATCCAGTTAATGAAAGGTGTAGTGGATGGAGGTACAGGCGTCAGGCTTCGTTATAAATATGGACTTGATGCTCCGATTGCAGGAAAAACAGGCACTACGCAGAATCAAAGCGATGGATGGTTCATGGGGATCACTCCCGACCTTGTAACCGGTGTTTGGGTGGGGTGCGAGGACCGTGCAGCTCATTTCAGGAGCATCACCCTGGGTCAGGGGGCAAATACAGCCTTACCCATCTGGGCGCTTTATATGCAGCGAATTTATAGCGATCCTGCCCTTCACTATGTAAAACGTGATTTTGACAGTCCAAAGAAACCGCTTGGTGTAGACCTGAATTGTGGCGATGAATCCACGCCGGTACCGGTCAATGGCAGCAAAAAAAAGAAGGTAATCGACACTGATGAGTTCTAATATTTCACCTGATTTTGAGCAAAAACTGGGATTTGATGTCATCCGTCAGATCTTAAGCGATTATTGCCTTTCAACGCTTGGGCGTGCATGGGTCATGAAAATGGCATTCTCAATCGATGAAGTTGAAATCCGGGCCTGCCATTTCCAGACTTCAGAAATGAAGACAATATTGCAATTCGGGGAACCATTCCCGGCCCAGGATTATTATGATATGATCCCGGAACTCCTGCGAATTCGAATTCCCGGCACCTATATGGAAACCGGACAGGTCTCGGAGTTGAGATTATCTGTTTCCACGATCGCTGAATTGCTGTCATTTCTGATGGTCAGAAGGGAGAACCTGCCAGCTTTATATTCACTGGCAAGCAATTCGGATGGATCGCCCTCCGGATATTCACCAATGGATTCGATTTCGTTGCTTCAGTCGATCGTTGACCGGATTGACCGGATCCTCGATGACAAATCGGAAGTAAGGAACTCTGCTTCGCAGGAACTGAACCGGATCCGGCATGAGAAATCAAGGCTTCAGTCATCCGTGGAAAATAAGATCATCCAGAGTTTCAAACTGGCCCGGCAGAATGGCTGGACCCCTGATGAGGCCGAAGTGACCATTCGGAACGGGCGGTTGGTCATTCCTATGATCAGTACCCACAAAAGAAAGATCCAGGGATACGTCCATGATGAATCGGCCACCGGGCATACGTTTTATGTCGAGCCGGCAGAAATATTTGAGACCAACAACGAGATCAGGGAGCTCGATTATGCCGAGCGGCGGGAGATCATACGCATTCTAATTGAATTTGCAGGAACTGTCAGGCCTGATATCGATATGCTGACCCATGCTTATCATTTCCTAGGAGCGATTGATTTTATTCGCGCAAAAGCCAGGTTCGCAATTTCAATCAACGCCACTATTCCCATCCACCATCCAACATCCCGCATTCCTGATCCAGCATCCTTTTCCTGGCACCAGGCCATCCACCCCCTCCTGTTCCTTTCGCATCAGAAACAGAAAAAGGAGGTAGTCCCGCTAGACGTAGAACTGAATCATCACGACTCTCGTATTTTAATCATTTCAGGCCCTAACGCAGGTGGCAAATCGGTTTGTCTGAAAACGGTCGGACTGCTGCAATACATGTATCAATGCGGATTGCTGCCACCCGTAAGGGAAGATTCGGAGTTTTGTATCTTTCATAAACTTTTTATTGACATTGGAGACGAACAATCGATCGACAATGATCTCAGTACTTATTCGTCGAAACTTATAAATCTAAAATACTTCATTCAGAACATTGATGACCGTTCGTTGTTCCTGATTGATGAAATGGGCACCGGAACCGATCCATCCCTTGGGGGGGCGATCGCTGAAGCCACACTTGAAGCGCTCAATTCAAAATCGGCCATGGGTATTGTAACGACCCATTACTCCAACCTCAAACTCCTGGCTGCCCGCGAACCCGGCATCGTGAATGGGGCGATGCTTTATGATATCAGGAAAGTAAAGCCTTTGTTCAAACTGAAAATCGGGAAACCAGGAAGCTCTTTTGCGTTCGAAATCGCACACCAAATCGGATTTCCGGAGGATGTACTTTCAAATGCCAAGTTAAAAACCGGAAGAAGCCAGCTTGATTTCGACCGTGAATTGCAAAACCTGGAAGTTGAAAAACAAGAGGTAAATAGAAAAAATACTGAATTAAAAGTAGCGGATGAATTTCTTGCCGAGTTGATCAGGAAATATGAAAAATTGACCACCGAGCTTGAATCAAGAAAAATGGAGATCGTTGAAAAAGCAAAGGAAGAAGCTCGTCAGTTGTTGAATAATTCAAATAAGATCATTGAAAAGACCATAAAAGAAATACGCGAATCGCAGGCCGAAAAACAACGAACCAAAGAAATTCGTGCTGAATTATCTGAGAAAAAAGAAAAATTATTGCATGACAATTCAGCCTCCCGTATCCCGTATCCCGTATCCCGTATACCGGAATCACCAACACTAAAACCCGGACTTATCGGCAGTGAAGCCAGACCGCACCGCTTCCAAACATACATGGACGACCTCAACACCAAACTCACCAACTTTTCTCTGACCCTTGATCTGCGGGGCAACAGGGTGGATGAAGCGCTTGCGTTGTTACAACGTTATATTGATGATGCCATTTTATGTTCAATCCCTGAAGTCCAGATTTTACATGGCAAAGGAAACGGGATTTTACGGCAGGTTACAAGGGAATATCTGCGAAGCCTCAAGGAGGTAAAATCGGTTCGCGACGCCCCCATTGAATCGGGAGGTGCCGGCATCACTATTGTTTTTTTCCGATAAATGAAAATATAATGTCATTATAAAAAATAATTATTTATTTTTGCTCGATTTTTTAAATTAAAAACAATTAATATGAAAGCAATTAAATTTAGCAATTCTGAACTCGTATTTCTGCAAAACCATTGGGAAATGGAATTAACGGATGCCGAGAATTATGTCACGGAAATTAAAAATATTTTGAAAAAAATAGGTGTGATCGAAAAGGAGATCGCAATAGAAAAACCGGTTAAAAAGTCAGGGAAAAAACGGGGCCGTCCAAAAAAAGAAAATAAACCAGTTGATGAAACCATTACCCCTGTGGTAAAGCCGGTAAAAAAGGCAGAACCCAAAAAAGTAACGCCCAAAAAAGCAACGCCTAAAAAAGCAAAGGTTAAAAAAGCAAATTCCAAAAAACTTGTCCCGGTTAAGGCTGCCAAAACACCTGCTGTTAAATCAATCACTAAAAAACCGGTAAATAAATCTACCAAAAAGCCCATTATAAAAACTCCGAAGCCTGCCGCAAAAACGGATAAACCTGCTGTAGTTGTTGCTCCTGTTCTGCCGGAAAAACCTAAATCGGAATAGATCCATTAACCGTTGACCAGGCAGGTTGTATGGTGCATTCATTTCAGCACATGGGGCCTGCCTGTTTTTTTTTATAACTCTTTGGGATTTTGCCGGAAATTTGTATCTTTGCACCCCAATTTGAAAACTAATTATCATTATGGCTAATCACAAAAGCGCAGAAAAACGCATCCGAAACACAAAGACCAAACGGACACAAAACCGTTATCAGGGCCGTACCGTTCGCAATGCAGTTAAGAAATTACGTGAAACTGAAGAACAGGAAACCCTTGTAAAGGAGCTTCCCAAAGTGGTTTCTCAGATTGATAAACTGGCCAAGAAAAATGTGATCCATAAGAATAAAGCTGCCAATCTGAAAAGCAAACTGATGCGTAAAGCCAACGTTGTCAAGGCACCCGCAACAAATTAAATTCCTTACCGCTTTCTGCGCCAGCGTAATCCTTTAAGCGACGACAGCCTTTGAATATAGGATTTCAGATGGCGATCTTTTTTACGGGGATAGATATCCTCGATGTGTATTAAAATTCCCGTCTCTTCCACTTCTCCAAAACCATGATTGATTGCCGTTCCAAACGTTCGCATGGTTGGCGACAGGTTCATGTAAGCATTGACAAGCGGGGGCACATGTTCACCATGATGTCGCACAGCCTGGATCAGGATCTTATAATTTTCTTCGAATGTTCTGGCAGAAAACAATTCTGCTATCACCGCATCCGGGGTTTCACAGATTACCGGCTCTAATGGCAACATGAGTGTTTCAGTATCAGGAAAATACTTTCGGAGAAAATAAAGGACAATATCCCTGGCGTCGCGGTTGTAATCGGGGTACATCGTCATCTTTCCAAAAAAGTATTTCACATCTGGATTTTCGATGATCATTGCCCCAAGTCCGTCCCAAAGATTATCCAGCGAGTACATTCCTTTTCGGAAATTAACAAGCGGCTGATAGTTTGGCTGAACGAAAGACCTTCCCAACTCGATGCTCCAGGGCAGGTAATCACGGATGAATTTGTTGCTAAATTTAAAAAGTTCTGCTGTTGCACTATGAACATATCCATCCTGGTCACAATGAATATCCCGTCCATGGATAAAACGGTAACCCCCGGTGATCTCACTTTCTACGGGATCCCATACTATAAGTTGGTGAAACGGGATCTCCATGGTGTCGAACTCGTCAATGTCCTGACTTTTCCCGGTTCCTCCACCGGCATCGCGAAAGGTTATTTCCCGTAAGCGACCTAATTCCCGCATAAGATATGGAGAATCATGTGCCGTGAACACATAGATCTTATTATGACCGTTATTGGTGTTTCGTAAAAAGGTGCTATCAATTAATTCAGATTCCAGCAATTTTTTATCGACCGGTGCTATGATGGGTTCCATGTTATGTTTTAACGGGTGAAATGTTTTACAAAGATAAAGATATAGTGAGTAATTTTGCATTATGCCACAGGATGAAATACCGGAGTTCCCGGAGCGACTGATCGATATCGAAGCATTGTTTGCTTCAAAAAACCCTAAACTGCTCCGGTTCATTCCGGGATTTGTGTTATCGTACCTCAAACGGATCACGCATCAGGAAGCAGTAAATGATTATATCTGGCGGAACCGGGATAAAATCGGAGTAACATTCGTCGATGCCATCCTGAAAGAATTTGGCGTAAATGTCGCGATTGTCGACAAACGTTCACATCAGCATCCTTCAAGAACGATCGTTCCCGTTACCGGGAGGTTCATCGTTACGGCAAATCATCCGCTCGGAGGACTGGATGGTATGGCACTCATGCTGGAACTTGGAAAGATCAGGGAAGATATTGTGTTTCCTGTGAATGACCTGCTGATGAATGTACCGGGATTGCGGCCACTTTTCATTCCCATCAACAAACATGGTCGTAATACTGAAAACGCCCGGCTGATCAATGACACATTCGCTTCGGACAAGATGATCCTTTATTTTCCTGCCGGGCTTGTTTCCCGCAAACAACGTATCAACGGCTCCGTGGTGATCAGGGACCTGGAATGGAAGAATACCTTCATCAAAAAGGCGATCAGGTATCAGCGTGATATCATTCCGGTTTTTATCAAAGGTCGAAACTCGGATTGGTTTTACAACCTGGCAATGTGGCGCAAGCGGTTGGGAATCAGTGCTAACATTGAAATGCTGTATCTGGTGGACGAAATGGTCCGACAATTTAACAAGACCATCACCCTGTTGGTTGGCGATCCTGTCCCGTTCACGACTTTTGATAAATCGAAAAGTGAAAACCAATGGGCTGCCTGGGTGAAAGAAAAAGTGTATGAGCTTGGAGATCAATAAAGATAAAGAACGTGAAAATAGATCAGATAGAGTTTATCAGCAGCAGTCCTTCACTGCAATTATGTCCAAAGGAAGATTTCCCCGAATTTGCATTTATCGGACGATCAAATGTTGGCAAATCTTCCCTGATCAATATGCTTGCATCCAGAAAATCGCTGGCCAAAGTTTCCGGCACTCCGGGTAAAACCAGGATGCTTAACCATTTTAGAGTCCTGTCCCGCATCCCGGATCCCGCATCCCGCATCCCGGATCCCGCATCCCGCATCCCGCATGCCGCATCCTTCACCTGGTTTCTTGTCGATCTGCCGGGTTATGGCTTTGCTAAACTTTCCAAAAGCCAGAATGAGAAGTTTGAAGGCCTGATTCATACGTACCTTCAAAACCGGGAAACCCTGGCACTCACATTTCTGCTCATTGATTCCCGCCTGGAACCTCAAAAAAACGATATTGAGTTTATGAACTGGCTGGGTGATCATGAGGTAGCCTTTGTCATCCTGTTTACCAAAACAGACAAACTGTCAAAAACACTATTAAGCAACAATCTGGCAGCCTACCAGAAAGCACTATCGGCCTATTGGGAGGAACTCCCCAGGTTTATTCTCACCTCTGCTGAAACAGCCTCAGGCCGTAATGAAGTACTTGACACCATTGGCGAGGCCCTCGTACAAATAGAAAAAGGGGATTGACAGGGTCAGTCATTTTCGATGAACCCCCTTTTTCGCAGGTGTGCCCGCAAGATCCGGTAATCAAGGTGTGCATGCTTGGTAAACTGCTGAAACTGTTGCTCCCTGCCTTCCCGGATAAACAGGCATAAACCCTGAACTGCCCTGTACCGTGTGAAAGCATCAGCCCGGTTCAGTAAAGTCACATTCCAGAAAAACTCAGGTACTGTCGAGGTTATGACAGGGAGGATCTTTTCAAGCGCATACCAGGTTCCGATATCAGAACCAACAAAAACTGACAATTCCAGGTTCCCGAACCATTTCTGTCGTCCCTCCTGGTCGATGCCTGTGAGCATGGCAAACATGATGAACGGACACCTTTCCGTGAGAGCATCAGAAATTCTTTTCAGATCAACTTTTTTTGATTTCATATCGAGTGTTTCTCTAAATGACAAGACGAGAAACAGAATGGTTGCAGAGGGGAGAAAAAAAAGATGCGGAATACGGGATGCGGGATGTTTAGATCGATTATTTTAATTCAATAAGCAGGTGTCGTTTGGGAACAATCTCGCCTTGCTTAACATAGATCTTTTTAACAGTGCCATTCCGGGTTGCAAGAAGATGATTATCCATTTTCATCGCCTGCAGAACGAGCAGCGTGTCGCCCTTTTTAACCTTATGCCCTTCCTTAACATGAACCTTGAGGATGGTGCCGGGAATGAAAGCGACCACTTTACGCGAATCCGGAGGAGTATAAGCAGTTCTGGTGGCGAACTTCTTCGTCAGCGTAGTCTTGTAAGAAATTTCTTCGTATTTGAAGTCAATAAATTCTAAGTTTTCGTCCATAGAGAGGCAATAATTCACTATTTCACCAATTCACTTATTCATTAATTTTTCAAAATGGAGGCACCCCATGTTTCTTTTTGGGGGTAATTTCCATTTTCCCCTGGGCAAGTGTCAGGGAATGGGTAAGATAATTGCGTGTTTCATTGGGTTCGATCACAGCATCAACATAACCGTATGCCGCGGCTACATAAGGATTTGCAAATTTTTGACGGTACTCTTCAATGAGGCGCTTACGTGTTTCCTCCGGATTATCACTCGCCTTTATCTCGCTGCGGAAAATGATATTGGCAGCTCCTTCAGGCCCCATGACAGCTATTTCAGCAGTTGGCCAGGCGAATACAAAGTCGGCACGAAGATGGTTCGAACACATGGCAATGTAACCTCCACCATATGCTTTACGCAGGATGACCGTTATTTTGGGAACGCTTGCCTCGCTGTATGCATATAAAACTTTTGCCCCGTGACGGATGACCCCGGCATGCTCCTGGTCAACTCCCGGCAGGTAACCCGGCAGATCGACCAGGGTAACCAGAGGCACATTGAACGCATCGCAGTACCGGATGAACCGTGCGGCCTTATCGCTGGAATCGCAATCAAGTACTCCTGCAAGCACCATCGGTTGATTGGCCACGAAGCCGACTGTTTGGCCATCGAGACGTCCGAAACCGACCACAATATTGGCAGCCCACAACTCATGCACCTCAAAGAAATCGCTGTCATCGGCTATTGCACGGATCACGTCACGAACATCATATGGCTGCATCGGGTTGGTAGGGAAAATGCTGTCCAGTTTGTATTGCCGTGATTTTGGGGATTTTTTTGGAAAAACTTCCGCCTTTTTTTCATTGTTCCAGGGAATGTAACTCACCAGTCGTTTGATCTGTTCGAAACATTCAACTTCACTTTCAGCAAAAAAATGGGCGTTCCCGGTTATTTCGGCATGAACACGGGCGCCTCCGAGATCCTCCATGGATATTTCCTCTCCAAGAACGGTCTTGATCACTTCAGGCCCGGTGATGAACATCTTGGAAATTTTATCAACCACGAACACGAAATCGGTGAGGGCCGGACTATATACCGCACCACCGGCACAAGGACCAAGTATAACCGAGATCTGCGGGATAACGCCGGATGCCTGGGTATTGCGGTAAAAAATTTCGCCATAACCCGCGAGAGAATTCACTCCTTCCTGAATACGGGCGCCACCACTGTCATTGATCCCAATCAGGGGTACCTTCATCTTCATGGCATGGTCCATGATTTTCGTAATTTTCTTGGCATGCATTAACCCAAGCGATCCTCCTGCCACGGTAAAATCCTGTGCGAAAATACAGACTGGCCAGGCGCTGATCGAACCGGTTCCTGTGATCACTCCATCACCCGGTAAATATTTTTTATCCATGTCGAAATCCTGTCCGGCATGTTTTACAAAGAGATCATATTCATGGAACGAATTGGGATCAAGCAAAGCAAGTATTCTTTCCCGTGCAGTCATTTTGCCAGATGCTTTCTGCTTTTCAAGGGCTTGCTCACCGCCCCCTTTAAAGGCCTCCTGCATTCGCCTTTTTAATTCCGTGGTCTTTGCTCTTAAGCTCATTATCAGAAAGTTTTCTTACAAAGGGTGCAAAGATAAGGCTAAAGAATTTAATTAGCAAAATTGCCACCCGTTATAAAATCCTGTCCCCTTGTCCGCTTGTCTACTTGTCCACTTTTCCACCTGTTAGTTTATTTAATAATTTGAGTATCTTTGCTACTCAAAGTATCTTATACACCGATGGATCATGGCAGACAGATCCTTATGTTTTGACTCTTGTGATGTTGAAATTATATTTTTATGGATGTAAGGTTACCTGGCGATGATAAACGGGCGATTCAACTTCAAACATCGCTGTGGTATGCCGTTTACACCCGTTCACGTTCGGAAAAAAGGCTGATGGAGCTTTTAACAGCAAAAGGTATCGAAGCCTATGTGCCACTGCGAAAAGTATTGCACCAGTGGAGTGACCGGAAAAAATTTGTTGAAGAACCCATCATCCGTTCGTATTGCTTTGTAAAGGTTACGAATTCAGAGTACTTTGAAGTACTGAACACTCCCGGCGCCGTGCGATATATTTGGTTTTCCGGGAAACCTGCCACCATACCTGAACGGCAGATCGATATGTTAAAAGCGATCACCGGCACCGATGTCGAAGTCCAATGTTTACCCGATACATTTCAACCGGGGATTCAGGTCAGGGTAAAGGCGGGTCCTTTGCAAGGTCTTTCAGGCGAATTAGTCAATGTATCCAATAAAAAAAAGATAATTGTCCGGATCGATCATCTCAACCAGGTGATCACGCTCACTATTTCGCCAATGCTGGTGGAAATAGTGAAATAGTGAAGTAGTGAAATATCGAAATAGTGAAGTATGGTTCCTGTGACCGAAAGGGCGAAGCCATCTCCAAAATTCAACGTAATTTGCAATTTTCCCGATTATTTTAAATTGTTGTTGTTTTGCTCGACACCTTAATTCTACTTTGGTAAATTGAAATGCAGCCAAATTTAGCTAAAATACGGATAGGAAAATATTTTATATCTATATGATAAACAGCAACATAATGTTAATAACTTGTTTGTAAAATTTATAA
>Ga0172368_10000291_pt1 | contig 71994 bp, 78 predicted proteins | sample Lak11m_FD_114540 | JGI IMG/M metagenome (GOLD analysis project Ga0172368, IMG submission 114540) | Freshwater microbial communities from Kabuno Bay, South-Kivu, Congo - kab_022012_11m | ecosystem: Environmental > Aquatic > Freshwater > Lake | place: Democratic Republic of the Congo: South-Kivu...
AGCTTGCTGTGATTAATATTCAAGCTAAAAAGATAGAAATTGCCGACGCGAAGCGGAAAAGTCGCGCAAAACCCCGCTGCTTGCAGCGATTGGGATGCGCGACTTTTAGGCAATTTCTTTATTTTCGCGCAAAAAATTCTTTACTTCCTCAAAAATCAACTTGTGCCCTTCTGAATTCGGATGCACGCCGTCTTCAAGAAGTTTTTTATAATCCGCCACTATCCATTTTTCGAAAATGTCAATGAACTGCACGCCGTTTTTTGCGCAGGCGGATTTTATTATTTCGCTGTATTTTTTGAGGCGCGCGTTTCTATAATTCACATCCGCATCCCAAAAAACCGGATTTGTCCGCGATTCATCAATCGGTACTGGAAGTACATAAACTACATCATCCGAATATTTTCGCGCAAGTGCGAGTATCTTATTGATATTTTTTGTGAATTTGGCAGGCTCAGTCCATATATTGCCTTTCCGGTCTTTAATGGTATCGTTTGCTCCGGCTGCGAAAATTATTATAATTTTTTCATTTTTGTCAATTCGTTGCTTTATCTCAAACTCAAATCTTTTCAGAAGGCTTTCCGTTGTAGTTCCGGAAATGCTGAGGTTGTATAATGTGCAGTAGAACTTCTGGCTTGTGTCAATCACTTTTTTATTCAGCTCTTTTCGCAGGCGTTCAGCCCATCCGCCTTCATAGTCCCACGCCCCATAAGCGTCGCTGTCACCGAAAACAAGTATCTTGATGTCTTGTGCCATAGTTGTTCGCCAAAAGCATAACGTGCATTATCGTTTCATGAGCTCTTCAAACCGTTCTCGTCCGACAAGCTCTTTGCAGAATTCAAGCGAAATTGTCAGGCGGTCGTTTGCAAGCCGTATCGCATAAGGCGTGAAAAAAGGTGCTGCTTTCAGCAGATTCTTTATTTTTAGGAGATACCACTCGCCCATCTGTGAAGTTGTCATTTTTTGCCTTGCGCAGAAAAGAGCGCATCTTGCGCATCCTGAGAATCCGAGCGTGTCATAGCAGTCGGCATCATAGACTATTTTTGCCTCAAGCGTTTTAGGGGTATTTTTTCCGTTGTTTGAGTGCGATTCAATGGCATGTATATTTCGTTCTATTTCATCTTCTTTGTAGTAGAAATCAGGCAGTATTTTTCTTGCAAGCATCGCACTTTCAGAAGCATGGCCTTCTGTTTTTCTGATGCTGCTTTGCTCGCTCTTTTTGAAATTGATTTTTGATGCTGCCTTTGGCGTGGTTTTTTCATCCTTTGCATCATCCAGAAACGACGCAGGACGCACAATGTCGTGAAGGATAAGCGCAGGCTCAAGTATTTCAAGATTTGCTTTTTCAACTTCGCCTATCTGCATGCCGATTTTCCAGACCCGAAGCGTGTGATCAAGGTCATGCGCAGAATCCTGCAATTTTGAGTTTGACAGCACCATGTGCACGAATTCAAGAAGCGCTTTTACGCGCGCGGAGTTTGCAGCTTTTGTATCCATGTGCTATATATGTCTTCCGACATTTAATATAGTTTTTTCCGCAAGGTAGTTTCCAAGAATATGAATTCCTACAGGCATCCCTTTTGAAGTCCCGCAGGGAGCTGAAAGCATCGGAATTCCTGCAAGATTGGGCGAGCCGGTAAGTATGTCGGCATAATAATGCTCAATCGGTGTCAATTTCTCAATCTCGGAGAATTTGGGTGCGATAAAAGGCATTGTCGGCGAGACCAAAACATCGTATTTCTTGAAAGCCTGCTTGTAGTCGTTGATAATCAATTGCCTTACTTTCATCGCCTTCAGGTAATATTTGTCGCGGTATCCTGCCATTCGAGCGTAAGTGCCAAGAATTATCCTGCGCTTTGCTTCTTCGCCAAGATATTTTCCGCGCACTTTTGAGAAATATTCGTTGAATTCACCTTCTAAAGGAAGCGTTGCGCCATAGCGTATCCCGCAGAATTTCGCAAGGTTTGTGGATGCTTCTGCCATTGCGATGATATAATATGCGGGAATAGAAAACTCAGTATTCGGCAAAGAGCATTCCTCGACTTTTGCGCCCATGCTTTCAAGCTTTTTTATCTGTGCCCAAACGACTTTCTTGATATCTTCATTTATCTCGCTTCCGAAAAATTCTTTCGGAACTCCGATTTTTATTTTTTTTAAATCTGTTTTCGCGGCATTGCCTGAATAGTCATCCACTTTCTCTCTAAGGGATGTTGAGTCCTTTGCATCATGGCCCGCGATTATCGAGAGACTCAGAGCAATATCATCTACATTTTTTGCCATTACGCCGATTTTGTCAAGGCTTGATGCATAATCAACCAGGCCGTATCGCGAAACGCGTCCGTAAGTCGGCGTAAGGCCATAAACTCCGCAGAATGCTGCTGGTGCCGAGATTGAGCCTCCGGTAGATTCTGCAATTGCGACGTGCGGAAAATCGACAGCTGCCGTAATTCCGCCCGCACCGCCTGACGAGCCTCCGCATGAGCGTTCCGGATCAATCGGATTTTTCGGGATGCCGTATGCAGAATTAATTGAGAACGTTCCGAAGCCGAATTCGTCCTGCACGGTTTTTCCGATTATCACGCCGCCTGCTTTTTTTGCGCGCTCTATGCACGTAGCATCAAAAGGAGGGATGTAGCTTTCAAGAATCTTTGAGCCCGCAGTTGTTCTGATTCCTTTGGTGCAGATATTGTCCTTGACTGAAATCGGAAGGCCGCCATAGAGAGCGCCTTTTTGCAGTTTTTTCAATTGTTCCATTGCGGAGTCTTTAGAAATCGTGACAAAATAGTTGCATTTTTTCTGTATCTTTTCAATTTCGGAAAAAAACGCGCCATAAAAATCAAGGGAATCGATATTTCCTTTTTTTGATTCTGAAATAAAATCAGAAACCGACATTCCGGAATATTTTTTGTTCATAATTGAAATTAGTATCGAAACCTTTAAAAAGAATCGTAGGGGATAATATATTAGTGATTTAAAATCCTTGCGCTGAGGCTTAAGGCTTTTTTATCTGAGTATATGAGGTAGATAAAAAATGGTTGACATGACTCCGGAAATGATGGGCTATGACCGCACGATTGTTGTTTTCTCGCCAGATGGCAGATTGTTTCAGGTAGAATACGCCAGGGAAGCGGTTAAAAGAGCTCCGCCTGCTATCGGAGTTACGTTCAAGGACGGCATTGCTTTTGTTTCAAGAAAAAGGGAGTCAAAACTTGTCAAGCCCGGAGAAAAAATCTACAAACTTGACGATCATATTGCAACAGCAAGCTCAGGGCTTGTTGCTGACGCGCGTGTTCTTGTCGATGTCGCAAGAGTTCGGGCGCAACAGAACAAATTGATATATGATGAGCCTGTTTCAGTAAGCTCGATGGCAAAATTCATTGCAGACAAGCAGCAGCTTTACACTCAATATGCGGGAGTCAGGCCATACGGAGTATCATTTTTAATCGGCGGAGTTAATGAAGAATCGCGCCTTTTTGAAACAGACCCCTCAGGCATTATGCTTGAGGCAAAGGCGCGCGCAATCGGCAAATCCGCTGACAAGATAAACGAGTTCTTTGAAAAGAGCTGGAAGCCGCAGATGAATGTTAAAGACGCGCTCCAGCTTGCGATTGAAGGCCTGAAGAAAGAAGGAAAAGTTGAAGAAGACAACATGACTGTTGTCGTGATAACAAAGACAGAAGACTTCAAAGAACTAACGGCTGACGATTTGAAGAAGATGGGCGTAAAGATTTGAGGAGTGTGTAGGGCGCGCCTATTGTTTCTTCGCGAAAATCGCCTGTTCTATTCAATAATTTCAGGGGCTAACGAAGGGGGCAATTTTCTAAAAACTAAACTAAAAAACAAAAATGACGAGGGGGGGAATTCCGAGTCCTACGGACAGAGTGCCTTTTTCTGCGGAAAAAGAAATTTATATGAAGGGGCGTCTTAAATCAAAACAGAAGAACATTTATATATCAATAATAATCTTTATTTAAATATGGTTGAAAATAGTTTAACAAAAAAGGAAGCAATCGCATTTTTATCTATAAACGAAAAGGAGTTCAAAAATTATTTTGAAAGTGGTCAAGAATTCTTAGGATTTAAAGAAAATGGGCGATGGAAGTTTGATAAATCTGAACTTCAGAAATGGAAATTATTAAGGGAATCCAGAATTGTAAAATTAAGTCTTAAAGAATATGAAAAATGCTTTGAATTTGCGTTAAAGATGGCTTATTCTGGAAAAGCAAGTCATGGAACTGGAATTAGAGGAGTTAGAAGCGAAGTTCAAATGGCAGATGATTTTATTTTAGGTATTTTAGCAGAACATGGAGTTCAAAAATTTCTAAAAGAAAAATTTAATGTAGATATTAAATTGGATATGGAAGTTCACCCCGAACACATCACTCCTCAAGATTTTGATGGTATAAAAGAAAAGGGAGAATATAGAACTGTAAAAATTGGCGTAGCTGTTAAATCAAGTAAATGGAAAAATTGCTGGAATATTATCGCCCCGATAGAATATGAGAATGATACCAGAAAATCAGAGGCATATATTTTTATTAGAGTTGGTTTGCCTTCTGACCACCTTTTTAGAATATTAAGAGAACATTCTTTTTTCAAAAATGTTAAAGAATTTCTTGAAAAATCAGAAGGATTCAAAAAAATAAAAGAATTAAAAGAAATTCCGATATGGATAGCTGGATTTTCATACCATAACGAACTTGAAAGAGTAACTGAAATTCCTGGACAAAAATTTTCAGGAAATCCCGATTATCGTTATGTTAAATGTGTTGGAAAGATGCATAATTCAGATGACGATTGGAAAATGTTTTTGAAAAAGTTATAAATTTAATTTTTTAAATATGCATTTAAATTATTTTTATTAGGTTTTTTCTTCCCTGTTAAAACAGTTTTTATCTCTTCAGCAATTCGTTCTATTACTGTAACCGTTACGCTATTTCCTGCTTGATGATATAAATGACAATCAGGCAAATTATTTGGTAATTTAAAACTTTCAGGAAAACCTTGCAGTAAAAAACATTCTTTAGGAGTCATTTTTCTAATTCCAATTGTATTTTTTATTATTGGAACATTATGTCCGCCTCTACCCATATTTGCAGTTAATGTTGGACAAACCCCTCTTTTATTTGCTCTTACATATCTTCTTCTCCATTGATAAACCGTTTGTTCTGAATTAACATCTTTTTTTATCTTTTCATAAAGTGGTTTGTCATTATAATAATATTTTTTATCTGCTTTTTCAGCCAAAAAATCTCTGAATGAAATATTTAATGGAATTTCTTTTGGAAAAGAAAATAAATCTGCTTGTTCTTTATCACGAAAACCAACAATAAATATTCTCTCTCTATTCTGAGGAATATTCCCATGAGTCATACTATTTAGAATTTCATATTTTACATGATAGCCAAGTTTTTTTAGTGTTTCAATAATAATTTTAAAGGTCTTTCCTTTATCATGAGTTTTAAGATTTTTTACATTCTCTAATAAAATTGCTTGAGGTTTTCTTTCTTCTAGAATTTCGGCAATTCTAAAAAATAAATTTCCTCTTCCTTTGTCATCTTTAAATCCCTTTTGATATCCTGCAATACTAAACGCCTGACAAGGAAATCCACCAACTAAAACATCAAATTCGGGTAAATTGCTTATATCAACTTTCCAAATATCTTCAATTGTTAATTTTGTGCCATCAAAATTTAAATCATATGTATCTTTACAAGTTTTATCAAAATCATTTGCAAAAACAGTTTTGAATCCAGCTTTATCAAAACCCAATCTCATACCACCAATTCCTGCAAATAAATCGATAGTTCTGATCATTTTTTCTCCTCTAATTTTTTTAATTGTTCGTATATGGAATTATTGATAAAAGCAGATACTGATGGAAATTTATACTTATTTCCATTATCATCTAACCATTTTTTTATTTTTTCTAAAAGTTTATCATCAATTCTTACCGTAGCCATATTAACCCCTTTGTGATATTTTGTGACATAATGAATACAATAAATCACACAACTATATAAATCTTACGGTCACTTGTCCAGTGATAAATAACGACGCCCCTTCTATCTTCTTTTTTAAGAAAAAAGAAGCAAAAAACGGAATTCCCCCCACGTAACGACTGACTGAAAATTGCCCCTTGATACTTATTCTTGAAGGCTCACTGTGTTCGCTTGATTGAATACGCCCCTGAAATTACTTTGATTTTTTGCCTTCAGCATCGTTGCACTAAAAATCAAGTCCTCCAAGTATTCGGACGAATAGAACAGGAATTTAACGGTTCCGAAACCTTGCAGGTTTCTCCACCCAAATTGAATTTTGGAGGTCGCTCGCCGTGGTTTGCCTCGGCTCGCTCCAGCTCTCAAAATTCAACTTCGTTAAATTCCGATGAAATGCATTTATAAATGTTAGCGCGGAGTAGTTTATTTGAGTTGTATGACTGAAATACCTAGTCACTTACGTTTGGGCGTGCCGAGCGAATATTCGGTTGCCGATAAACTATATCTAAATGCGTTACTTTCTGTATGAGTGACATGGTGAATGTTCTAAAATCAAGCAAAGGCGAAGTGGGGGTGGGGCTAGACTTAAAAATTAGATGCGCGTCAAAAATTTAAACTCATTCTGCTAAATATAGTCATGCTCAACCAAAATCAAAATCTCACCGCCGAAAAAATTATAAAAACCATCGAGAGCCGCAAGGATGAAATCCGCAGGTTCGGAGTGAAAAAAATCGGCGTTTTCGGCTCGTACGCAAAAAAAAGCGCGCATAAAAGAAGTGACATCGACATTATTGTAGCATTTAACAGGCCGACTTTTGACAATTATATGGACTTGAAATTTCTTCTTGAAAAGATGTTTCGCAAGCGCGTGGATTTGGTTGCCGAAGACAGCCTGAAACCTGCTTTAAGATATGTCAAAAAGGAGGCGCTTTATGCAGCGGGAGTATAGGCTTTATATCGACGATATTCTGGAAGCTATTGAAAAAATAGAGCGATACACACAAAGTATGTCTTTTGAAGACTTCAAAAGAACTCCTGTCGTAGTCGATGCGGTTTTGAGGAATCTCGAAATTATCGGCGAAGCGGCTAAGCATATACCCACGGATATAAAAAGAGCGCATAAAGATATAGAATGGAAGAAAGTTGCCGGAGTCAGGGATATACTTATTCATGAATATTTTGGCGTCAATTTGCCCATTGTCTGGGACATCGTCATTAATAAAATTCCGGAATTAAAAGAATCTGTTAAACAGATTTTGAATGAATCGAAGTGATAACTATGTCCAAAGAAATCATCGCGCGTTATTTTTCGCACGGCAAAAGGTATGAAATACTTCTTGATTCTGAAAAGTATCTGGAATACCGTGAGGGGCGTCTCGAGAGCTTGAAAGACGCGCTTATTTCTGACGGTGTTTTCCGCGACATCGGTAAAATCCGGACAAAGGAACGCGCGCTTATGGCTGAAAACACGGGCGTTGTCGAGCGCATTCCTGATGAAGAGCTGCAGCATGTTTTCGGCACAACCGATTTTCTGAAAGTTGCTGAGATTATTGTTGACAAAGGCGAAGTCCAGATTACAGTTGAGCAGCGCCATGAGCTTCTGGAAATGAAACGGCGCCAGATTGTTGCTTTTATCAGCGCGCAAGCTATTGACCCAAAGACAAAACTGCCGCATCCGCCGCAAAGAATTGAGAATGCCATGGAGCAGGCAAGCGTGAGAATTGACCCTTTCAGGAAAGCAGAGGAGCAGGTTGCGGACATAATACGGCAGCTTGTGCCGATACTTGCAATAAAGATTGAGAAACGGCATATTGCCTTTAAAATCGGTGTGGAATACGCCTCAAACTGCAGGCGCGCCATAACCTCTCTTGGTATAATCCTGCGCGAGAAATGGGTTGGCGGCGAATGGTTCTGTGAGGTGGAAGTCCCGGCAGGCCTCCAGGATAAACTATTTGCGCAATTGAACGCAATAACGCACGGTAATTTGGAAAGCGCGCAGACAGAAACGCCGCAAGATGTTATAAAATAATGGCCTGTTTCCTATATTTTCTCGAATGCCGCATTTATTGCTCTAACAGTTCGTTCTGTTCCATATTCTTTGATTAGCGAATCTATTAAATCAGCAGCTTGCGCAGGGGGCCACACCTAGATCTCATAAGACTATCAAGCAGCGCACCTTAAATGTTATTCAAAATGTCCTGCAGCTCCTTTTTTGTTGCCTTTTTCTTTGCCTTTTTTGCAGGCGCATGTTTCTTTTTTTTCTCTGCCTTTTCCTTTTCTTCTTCAGAAGATTCTTTTTCTTCTTTGACTTTATCTTCTTCAGCTTCAGGAGCTTTTTCTTCAACAGGTTCCATCACAACTGTTTTGTCAACGCCTATCAATTCTTCGGGCGTTTCACTCTCAATTTCGGGGTATTCTTCTTTCTTTTCCTCCTCCTTTTTTCCAAAAAGGCCAGGACCGAAAATGATTATCGCAATCACAATGATTCCAAGCGCTATTACGTAAATCGATTTCGTCGAAGCGGTAGTTTTTACGGCTTCACCGGTCGGTGCGGCGCGGAGCTTGCTTAGATCAAGTGGTGTCGCGTTTCCTAAAACGAGCTGGGCAAATTCGTTTTTTACGAATCCTGCGCTGTTTTTCACAGTGATTTTCATAAGGTATGCATCATCTTTTGTGCCGTACGAAGGAGCGGCATACACATATACCGTGGCGTTCTTTTCATTCTGCAGAACGAAATCTTTCGGGCTGATATAAGCCCATACTGGAGCGTCAAGTTTTGCGCTGAAATTTGAATTTCCTTTGCCCGTGTTCACCACATTTATTTCAAAAAGCTTTCCTATGCTGTCATTTGTGAAAAGGGTGTCTTCTTTTACAGCCAAGCCGAACCCGTAGCATGTCTGGGCAGATTCAATTTCAAGATCTAATGCGTTTGTAGTGTTTGAATTCTTTGAAGAAATTGAAATGCTTATGTTCTTTTTTCCCGAATCGCTAAAGTCTGTTGGAATTGTGACTGCTATGGTTGTTTTCTCGCCGGGCGAAAGGCTCATGGATTTCCTTGAAAGCGTTCCCAGATTAGTATTTATCTCATATTCGTCGGCAAGTTTTCCTGCATTTTCTACATCAATTGCAAAGCCGACAGTCTCTCCTGCACATATCGTTTCTTCAGTGCTTCTTGCAGTGCTGTTTAAGCCATAGCAGTTTTCTGTGTTTTGTATTGCGCGCCCTAATGAAGTCACGCCGGAATCTCCGGAAGATACTGCCTTGACATCTATGAACGTTCCATTCTCAAGCACATTTGCAGGAATTGCAAGCATTATGCTTTTTGATTCTCCTTTTGCAACAGCCACTTTTTCATTGTCAAGCGTTCCCGCGCTGCTTGTTAGCGAGTATGTGTCATCAAGGGATCCTGTGTTCTTTAGGATTATCGAATAATTTGCGGGAAATCCATTGCATACTGTTTGTTCGCTGGGATATACTGAAGCTTCAACACCCCTGCATTGTATTGTTTTTAAGGTTCCGCTGGTTTCAGCCTTCACGTATCTTGAAACAGCTGATACATAAAATGGATAATTTCCCGGAGTGTTTGATTGGGCCAAAAGTGTGATTTCTTTTGATTCGCCAGCATCAAGCGGGACATAATTTTCTGAAAGCGCGCCAAATGTTGAATTTATCTGGAATTCGTTTTTTCGGATTCCGGTATTCTTAAGCGAAACTGAATAATTAACAGGCTCTCCTAAGCAAACTGTTTTTTCCAGAGGGGATACAGCAAGCGCGGCAGAGTGGCAGTTTATTCCGCTTACCTTGACTGTTTTTGAAGCTGATGCATAAGTGGATGCTGAACGGACAAGAATTACTGCTTCCTTTTGCGTGTCGTTTGCAGGAACATCAAGGCCTATTGTTCTTGTCTCGTTGCGGCCAAGGTACACTCTTTCGGTTTCAAGAGTTCCTTCACTTGTTGAAACAATAAATTCCTCGTCTGCTTTTCCATTGTTTGTGACGTTCAGTGAAAAATGCGCGCTTTCTTCAAGGCACGTGGTGGCATCAGTTGGTGAAACTTTAACATCAACGTTGTGGCATGGCAGGACGGTTGCGATAATTTCTTTTGTTTCGGTAAGCCCTGCATCGGATCTTACAGTTATTTCAATCGGGTAATCTTTTGGCGGAGATGTGCAGTCCGTAGTCAGATAAATATAGACTGGCGTGCTTTCGTCAGGGCCGAGCGTTATGGTGTCGGGGGCAATGGTTATCCATTTGCTGTCTGATTTTAGCGTATATACGCAGTAGCCGCCGCTAATGAGCGTTCCGGTTATCTGTGTTGTTGAACATGAACAGAGTTTTGCTTCTCCCGTGCTGAGTGTGAAACTCATGCCAGCGCTTGCGCTTGCAAAAACAGGCATAAAAGCCAGTACGATAGCAAATGAAATTAATGCTGCATTTTTCATAGGAATTACCTTTTGAATCATTAAACAATTATCTTATCCCTTGGAACGAAAAAAATGTTGTCGCGTGTTTTAGGCTTAACATTTTCAGGTTCATTAAAATAGGCTTTTATTTCCTCTGTTTTTTTGTTTTTTTCTGAAAACGGCGAGGACATTGCCTTCAGTATTTCCGAGACGTTCTGCGATGGCGGAAGTATTTTTGGTTCAAGCGCGTCATGCTTTCTTGAGCCGGCATACCAAAGCAAAAAAATTGTAAAAATCACTGCCGCTGCAAGGATTGTCATCTGTTGCAGCCCCAGTGGAAAGCCAATTGCAGATGTTTCTTTTATATCCGCTTCTTTTCTGGGCGCTACAAAAAGCGAAACCGGAATCGTTTTTATTATCTTGTCTTTTTCAAGGACGAAAACATTTCCTTCGAACGTACCAGATATATCCGGTGTGAAGTAAATTTCAAAAATCTTTTTTTCGTTGTTCAAAATACCTTCTGCACCGGGTATGTATGTCCATTTCTTATCAAAATCTGTTGAAACCGCGAATTGTTCTGTTTTTCCGAGGTGATTTGTTATGGTTATTTTCAGCAGATTCCCCGAGTTTTGCACTGCATCAAGCTCATTTGCACTGATGTCAATATTCACAAAACTTGCGTTTGCATATTTATCTTTCTTTGTTTCAGTTAGGTTTTGAGTTATATTGGTTGCATTAGCTGTGCTATCGGCAACAGGCGGCGTTTTTGGAGCTTCGGGATAAACAACATACTGGCTTTCGCCGGTTACAATTATTATTGCAGTGTAGTTTCCGCCAGGGATAACTATTTGTTGTGGTGTTGCCTGTGAAGGTGTGTATGGATATGCTTGAGGAGAAGATATATAAACCGTCTGGGTGGTTATCAGGCCGCTTGCCATAACCCTTATCTGATGGCCTCCAGGAGCATCAAATTTTACTTTTGTCGAATAATATCCGTTTTCGCGAGTGGGAATATTGCCTGAAAACGTGCTGTCGAGATAAAGGCTTACCACGCCTTCTGAAGCATAAAGCCCTCGTGTTGCATAACCGGATATTTCAATCCACTCACCAATATTTGCAGAAGTTTTCTTTAAAGTGAGTGATATGAATGTTCTTTGGACTTCAACAGTTGTGGTGTCCACAGTTGATACGTATGAGTTGTACGCACGTGTGGCCAGTTCATAGTTCCCGGATTCGCTTGGCGCTGTTACATATATTGTTTTTGTCACGCTTTTTCCAGGGCCGATTGAAAATGCCGGGCTTAAGTAAAGCCGGCCGCCGATTTTTGCAGAGATTACCATATTGTATTCGTCAGAGTCACCGGTATTGTGTATTTCAACATCAACAGGAAACCTTTCAGAAGGGCTGACAAGTTTTCTGCTTGTAATTGATGTGATTTCAAGAGAATGATCCGTCCCTATAGGATGGATGTTGATGTTCTTTGTGATTATGTCTTCGTCTTTAAGTATATTGTTATCGTATATTCGCGCGCGTATTCCAATATCTCGATTTCCCGTGCTTGAACTTGAAGGCGTGTATGTGAATTCAACATCATAATTTCCTGTCGAGCGGTATTCTGTAATGCTGTCAACAACATTTCCGTCAAAAAGAAGTTCCAGGCGAATTCTTGCAGAGCTTGTTGAACTTACGGAGTAATCTCCTTTGACAGTTATTCCGGTTCCTGCATAAATTGTTGACGGTTCTATCGTTATGTCAGAAAGCCCAATTACAAAATCTGAAGCCGCTGCTGATTGAATTTGTAAACCCATTATTAGAATTAATGAAAGCGAGGTCGCTAATATCCGGCGGATATTTTCATTAGTCATAGAGTCACCTGATAATAACATAATTTATTTGTAACTGCAGTGTAACACTTGATATAAAGATTTTTAAAGGTATGGTTTGAATATTTATAAACTTCGACAGCCGTATATTATATGTAAATTAGAATTGCCACAAGGTTCCAAAACAATTCGCATAATTGTTCCAAATGACGGAATATTTGGTTTAATTGTTTAAACTGGCGAAAAACGATTTATTTTTAGAAAAAAAGACATATTTTGATTTTTATGGCTAAATTAAGTGAAGATGAGCAAAAACTTCTTGAACAGGGCTGGATAAAGGCGTGGATGCTTTTCGAAGTGGTTGCGGTTAAAAAAGAAGTTGCAGAGAGCGCCTTAAAAGCGCATATTGACAAATTAAAGAAAGAGTCTCATGCAAAGGTTTCTGAGGAAAATTTTACTTCAACCGATCCTATTGAGCCGGCAGAGCAATTCAAGGCGCACGGAATCAAAGAAACATGGAGTCAGATAGCGGAAATCATTGTTTTTACAAAGGATTTTGAAACGCTTACAAACATGGTCGTGACCTATGCGCCAACTGCTGTTGAAATACTCGCGCCTTCAAAAATATCGATGGACATGAGAAGCGCGCAAAACTCTCTTGCAACAATTGCTGATATGATGCATAAATTCGCAGCAGCAGGCATTGGCGGCATGATGATCGGCGGAAAATAACGATGCATCAGATCTTTGGCAGATACCGCAAAGGTCTGCAGTAAATGGTGGCTATATGAATAAAACACTCTTTGTTCTAATTTCGGTAATTTTTCTTTTCCCAACCTTAGCCAGCGCATCATACATTGATTCTCAGAAAATAACAATGGACCTTAAAGATACCGGTGCTGCGCATGTTGTTTCATCGGTTGTTTACGATGAACTATTGTCTATAGAGTTTCCGTATACTGTTTTTGGAAAGATTACCGGATTTTCTGCACGGGATTCGCAAGGTCTTCTGGATTGCTCATTTGTTCAGCAATCTTATGGGGGTACATACTCTTGCAAGCCAAACTCCAAAAAAACTGCTAACTATACCGTAGTTTTTGAGTTTGATGCAGATAATCTTGTAGTTCCGGCAGCAGATGCATACACTTTTTCATATGTCAACGGTGTCAGCGAGCCAACAAGAACGCTTGAGATATTGCTTACATTGCCGGAAGGAACCGGGCTTGTTCAGGATGGCGTTTTTAAGCCATACCCCGAAGCAGTTGTGGGAAGCACGGGCAGGCGAGTGACCCTATATTGGGTTTTGAATTCTCCTGAACTCGGCAAAACATATGCATTTACAGCAACTTATGAGCGGTTGGGTCAGATAGTCAACTACTATGGCAATTATTCAAGATATATTGCCGTATTTTTTGCACTGGCTTTCGCAATCGTCCTATGGAGATATTGGGCCTATCGCAAGACAAATCTTGGAGCCATAATATCGGTTTTAAAAGATGATGAGAAGAAAGTATTCGACATAATAATTCAGAGCAAAGGCAAGTGCAAGCAGAACACAATAGTTCACGGAACTAATTTCTCAAAGGCTAAGGTGTCGCGCATTCTTACCGATCTTGAGGCAAGAGGCCTGATAGAGAAAATAAGGGTTGGTAGGACTAATAGGATTATTGTTTCCAGTAAAAAGAAGCCGGAGCTAAAAACAGATGATTCGATAGTATTTGATGCGCCTAATTCTTCTTCGGTTCGACTTTCGGAAGGGATATAATTGGCGGCAGTGCAAGAAGATCTGCGAGATACAGCCCGATTACAGAAACTTTGTTAAATATGTGGTTGAGTATTATCACGCCATCTTCAGAGGGAAGTGACTTTGTTTTTTTCCATTCTTTAAGTATTCCTTCTATTTTGTCGGATTTGTATAATATTGTTCCATTTATGTGTATGTTACCAGCATCAGGATTGAATGTGGATGCCATTGAAAAGTCAACTAAAAGTATGTGAATGTCTTCATTTGCCAGGCCCCTGATCTTAGTTTCTTTAACATCTATGATTTGGGGCTGTGTTTTTATTTCCAACCCGCCTTTCATAGCATTTTCTTTTTTCTCTGCAGATATTTTATTTATGTTCATTCCTATTATTGACGGCATAATTACACCATATAACATATCTTCACGTGTTGAAATATTTAAATTCGTTTATTGATGCTTTATGGAGAATTAGAAAAAATCATGCTTTAGCAGAAGCTTTTTTAACTGCTTTAAAAAAATAAAAAGAGAGGGGAATTTCTTCCCCACTCGTTTAAAATCTTATTTTATTTATTGTCCTGTTACGTTTGTGGTTGTGTTAGTTGTTGCCGGAACTTCTGCTGGGAATGGGTATGTTCCTGCTGACCAGACACCGCCGATTTCTTCTTGTATAGCGCCCTTGAAGGTTTTATCAGATGATGCGAGTTTCAATGTTGCTACACGAGTGTCATCAGCAGTCCATCCTGCTACAATAAGTGCTGTTTTTCCAGGAGCGAATGCATCGCCAATTGCTTGGACGATTGCTTTGCCCTGAAGTTTTGCACTCCACTCAGCCTTTGTCGGAGTCTTTGCTTTTTCAGCAAGTTCGTTGACAAGAGCGTTTGCGTAAGGACCACCAACCAAAATCAAGTTTTTGGTTGTTCTCTCAGCGGATATTTCTGTGTCAAGTTTGGATATTCCGCTTCCAAGCGAAGGCAATACAACGTTTCCTGTTCCTGCTGTTGTTGTCGGAGCTGCTGTTGATGCAGTTAATAGGTATACGTTTGACGTCATCTGCGAGTCCGGGTAGTACAGAGTCACAATTGCGTGGTTGTCTGAACTTGTATCTCTTTCAGCGTATGTTCCGTAGAGGTCGACAGATGCAGTAAGTTTATCGCTTGCCATTGAGTTGCCGATTTCTGCTGCGATATCGCTCATAGTTACCTGGTCGTACGAAACAAATGATTTGCTTGTCGTTCCGTCGCCGTCAGATACGGTTACCAAAACAGTGTTTTGTGTGCTTGCTTTGTCATCTTCCTCTACAACGAGTATTGCAGGTGCGGATGTACTAGCCAATTTTACGCCGGTTGTTTTGTTGCTTGAGTCAACCGTGAAGTTGTAGTTCATTAGTCCGACTGCAACATTTGTCAGTGTGCCTGTGTTGACTCTTGCAACGAAATCTCCTGTTGGCAATGCTATTGTGGTGCCGTTTGCAACAGACAATCCTGTAACAGGTGCTGTTATTGCAAGTTCTTCGCCGTTAGCAAGTTTTATTGCCGGGTAGACAACTGTTTTTGTGTCTGCGTAGGTCACATTCAAGCTGGTTGAATTAACCGGAGTCACTGCGTAGTTTTTTCCATCAACAGTTAGTGTAAGCGCAGTTCCGACATTCAAGCCAGTTGAGCTTTCCTGTGTGGTGTATACCGAACCAGAAATCACATCTGTGAACTCTATATATCCTTTTGATGAGGAGTTGTAGATTTTGTTTATCTTCACCATGTGGGTGTATCTGGAGTCTCCAGGAGCAAGGAATAATGTGTCTTTGTATGTATCCTTTGTTGCTGTTAGGCCTTCTGCAAGTTTTATTAAGTTGCCGTCAGTGTCATCCTGCATTACGAATGTGTTGTCTGCACTAGTGCTGCCTCTTACGAAGTACACTGAAGCGTCTTTGCCGTTAGCGTCTTTGAATGACACGTATCCTTTGTAGTCACCGCTGATCCTTAGTTTGATTTGATCGCGGTCATCTCCTTTTAGATTGGATGAGACTCCCGAGTAGGCGATTTTTAAAGTTCCTACGAACGGATCAACAAATTCCTTTCCAGTAACTAAGTTGTCGCTGTCGCTGTCTTTTGCGGCAACAGCTATTTCGATGCTTGTCAATGCATTAACTCCACCTGTAAGTTTTACAGATGTTCCGTCAATTGCCGTGTTGCTATCGCCGGTTGTTACTGCCTGTCCGTTTTCAAGAGTTATTTTCTCGCTTCCAACCTGAAGAACTGCAAGACCTTTGTTTCCATTGTCCCAGGAAGAAACGGTTTTTGCATATATGCTTACGCCGCCGATTTTCTTTGATACACCTTCTTTAACAGTGTTTGTTACGCCTGCGACTTCTAGTATAACTGCGTCGTTTCCGCTGTCAAAGCCTTTCACATTAATTGTGTATTCGGTTGTTCCAACAGTTACTGTGGTCTGTTCTCCATTTCCGACAGATACGTCGCTTGCTGATTTGTAAAGGACAAGTTGTGTATCGGTTGTTTCAGAGCCGACTGTAAATGGCATTCCGAAAAGTGTCATGCTTTGGCCCTTTGATGCAGTTGCGTTGAATGGAACCGCTTTTGTAAAGTCTGCCTTTAGGGTGTATATTGGGGTGCTGGTTGAAGTTGGCAGAAGTACTTGCATTACTGAATCTGTGCCTGAAGTGGTTTGATCGAATTTCACAGCTGCGGTGCTTCCTAGCACTATTGACTGAGTGTAGTCATAGTTTGTTCCGTCTTCATTTGTAAATGTTGATTTTTTCAGAAGAACAGGGAGTTCGTTTGCTGTTACTGTGTCTTTAGCCACATTTAATGCACTGTTGAGTAATAGTGGGTTGGTTGAGTCGAATAAAGCAACTCCGCCGTCAACTGTTGTGGATGTTGCACCACCGCTCGTGGCTGTTACACCATGTCCATATAGTGTTGCTCCGACGTTTATTGCACCAACGACGTCTGCCGTTGCTGCTGAAGCGCCTACAACAACTACTGTGTCACTCGGACCCATTTTCTGGAAATCCGAAATGTCTGCTGCAAGAGCTCCGCCAAGAAGCGTTGCTCCGGTCATGACCGCTCCCATAAGGGTCGATCCGATTTGTTTAATTTTTGTTTGCATTTTTTACACCTTTATTTTTTGTTTTGAGGTTCAACATGAGTTGTTCGTTTTCAAGGTTTTTGAAAACTTGAAACCATAGGGGTTTCAGATAAACAGCCTCTTCGTTTTACCTCCCTTTTTGCGAGTTGGGGGGCATAGATGCCCTTAACTTGCACCATTACTATGTTTGAGGGGGTATATATACCTTTCGTGCAACTGTTTCAGCACATTTTATGGGCATTAAAAAAACCTTATTTTTGTTAAAAACAGATTAAATATGGTTTATTATTGTTCCAAAGTGATTATTTTTGATTATTTTTTATAATGGAGCACATTATTTACTTTTTATTTTTGGCGCGTATTTAACGCAATGCGTTTATAAAAAATACACTTTCAAAACAAATTGAATTGTTTTTTTTACGAATTTTTTCCATGATTTTATGCAGAGTATATTTTAAAATCATTTTTGACGGAAAAAATTTCGTTTATTAACTTTGAACGCGATATATTAAATATGCCTGAAAAGAAACAAAAACCGAAAAATAAAGACGTTCTCGTTATATGTATTGATCGCGATGATGATTTTGGTAGAAAAGCAGGCATCAAAGGGCCGATTATTGGCAGGCAGGCAAATATAGATGCTGCAATTGCGCTTGGTGTAATCGATCCTTCAGAATCCGATGTTAATGCGGTTTTTCAGGCGATAAAGGTTTATGATGACTTGAAGATTGAAAATAAGGTCGAAATTGTAACCTTGATAGGCGATGAGAATATCGGGATCGATTCTGATCGTAAGATACTTGCTCAACTCGATGATGTTTTGAAAATCTTTTCTTTTAAGGAAGCCGTGCTTATATCTGATGGTGCTGAAGACGAACATGTGATACCGACATTGAAATCAAAGCTTGATATAATATATACACAAAGGGTCATTGTGAAGCAGTCCGAGCAGCTTGAGACTACCTATTATATGATAAATGATTTCATAAAAGACACACTTTCTGATAAGAAAACCGCTCATATTTTCTTCGGAGTTCCGGCACTTTCACTCTTATTGTATGCTTTATTCGGAGCGCCTGCATGGAGGTTGATTTTTGGTGTTGTCGGCGCATATTTATTCATAAAGGGCTTTTTTCTTGAAACATATATTTACAAAGTACTTGATGAGGCAAAGGCGGCATCCATACAGGAAAAAAGGGCATTCTTTCTTTATCTTTCTGCAATTGCTGTGGGGATTGTGGCGTTATTTATGGGTTATTCACAAGCATCTGTATACGGAACTATACTTGGCGAGGTGTTGGTTTTCACAAAAGAATCCTCATTTGCGTGGTTTATCGCAATATCACTGGCTCTTTTTGGACGCTTATTGAGAGTGGGCAAGGAGGCATTTCCGAGGTATATTACCTACATAATATTGGCATTTTCAGGAGCCTGGATAGCGTTTGAAGTTTCTCGTTTCGGTCTCGGTATGGCTTCAGAGTACAATGGGATTGTTTCAGCAGTTATGCTTTCCGGTTCCCTGGTCGTGATTTCAACTGCAGTAGAGCACTTTGTTTCGCTTAAAAAGAAGCGCAAATGATGTTTCTTCAGCCACATTTTACGATTAATATAACGTTAACTAATGAATATCTCTCACATATAATGGGTCAGCGGAAGATATTGCACGGATTTTAGGCAATTTTCTTTATTTTTTTCTTAATTGTTGCCTGGAAGGGACCCAGGAAGTTATTGAGGAGCTCCTTTTAGAACACCCTCTTATTGAAATAACTCTCTCTTAACACCTCTGAATTTTATGGCTTGCTTCGCGCATTAGCATCCCCACTTAAAAACAGATTCTTTTTAACCTGTTGTTTGCCAGAAACACTTGTTTTGAAACGTTTTGTCGATTATTTTAATCGATTAATCGATTATTTTTTATTCCTTAAGCGTTTTTTATGGGCCTCAGTGTTATCGATTATTTTCGATTATGTCGATTAATCGATTAATCACATCGATTAATCGATTAGTTTCTTGACTTAAGACACTTGACGCAAGACAGATAACCATTAACCGATCTTTTCAAAAATGTTTGTTGTAATTAATGAGCTGTTCTGGCGTAACTCTTAGTGCATGAGCTCTTTGCGATCTAGAAAATATTCGTTTGACTTTTGGTGTGTTGGTGTCCGTGTTCAGTTGCTTGGAATTGAATAAATCATGTAATTTCTGCTCGGGATTAAAGAAGCCGCGTATTTGCGCTTTATCGCTTACCGCTTAGAATCCTAATACGGTATTCTGACTTTATAGAATATGCTTTTCTTCCACGGCCCTTGGCATTTTCAAGGATTATATCTGGTTTTATCTTCTTTATAGCGTTTATGTAGCCTTTTACAGTTATTGGAGATATATTTACCAGGGCTGCAATTTCCTCATAAGTGAGAGGTATTTCTGAGTCAAGAAGTGCGTTTAAAACCACACTTTCCTTTGCTGAAAATTCGCCATTTCTGCCATTTTCGATTTCAATTGGCTCTTTTTCGTTAGTGTCTTTTTTTATCGAGAGCATTTGGCGCTTCATTTCTTTTATTTCGTCGTGGTTTTGTATCGCAAGCCGTGAAACGCGCATGATTTCATTGATTTTCTTCTTCATTTCAAGCATTCCGGCATCCATGGACGAAAGCTGCGATTTTACAAGCACTATGTCCTGTCCGGGGATCGAATCAACTTCGGATGTTGCTGATTTTGAAATGTTTTTTATTTCTTTTGAATTGTTTTCCATTTCCTTGAGAATTTCGCTCATTGCTTCGTATATTGTCTCGATATTTTTATCACTAACTCTCACTTTCTCGCTTAATTGTTCGATGTTTGTTTTCATTTCTGCAATATCGCGCTTGATGAAATCATCATCTTTGGCATTTTTTCTTGAAAATATGTCTAAAATACCCATAATACTTAGATTGTGGTGGCGCTATTATATATCTTTTAAAGCGTTATTTATGTATTCTTTCAGGCACTCATTCAGGCATGTGCTCATCATGTACTTTGCGCGAGTCGCTTGAATTCTATGGTTTTTTGTAACTGTGAGAGCATTCTTTGAAGCCTGTGAGCAACTCATTGATTTACTGACCAAAATCGGTCTTTTTTGATTCATTATTCATGTTTTTGCCTAGATTAGCCGTAGAACCCATACATTTTTCGTAAAACTATGCTAAAAATCGCAAAAATCACTCAATCTCGTTCAAAATGTTCTCCTTTTCAGCCAGTGGCCAGCCATAAAATTTCACAAACTCTCACAATTTGCGCTTATTTTCTTTCAATTTTTGTTTTCACGCTCAAAATCCTTTTTTTAAAAACTCACAAATTTTTGCAAAACTTCTTAACTCTCACATTTGAGCGCAAGAGTTGTTAAAACTATATTTTATTAAATATTAATAAAATTATGAACATTAAAAAATACTATTTACGAAAAATAAATAAAATAATGGGGATTAAATAATATCATTAGAATAATATACTTCAAAGACACAGTGTTCTGTAATAGCTATTTATGAATGGATTATATGTAATATATTATATTGAAGTCATTTTCATTTTTTATCAATCTTTTAGGCCGGAGGGTATATTATTTTAGAAAAACCTGCCAAAAATCGAGAATTTGTCGAAAATAAGGCCAAAATGAGCGTTTTTTGGTGCGGTGGCGGACAAAGAGAAATCACAAACTCTCACTTTGAATGTTTGAAGCTCCGCGTTGAAACGCGGAGCGAAAACTTCGAAGGCTTGAAAATCGCGGACAAGCCCCGCACTTCCTTGAAAATGCAAGGCATTTTCGAGGTCCCGAAAAGCTTCGCTTTTCGCGATAGTGCGGGGTACGTACAACGATTTTCATGACATTTGACTTTTAAATTTACTCAGCAAGCATATATTTTATGATTGAGCACAGAGTTTATTTTAAATTGAAGCCGCAAACTACTCAGGAGCAATTTGAAGACATATATACAAGTATTCTCAGCTTGAAGAACGATATCCCCGGCATCATTTCTGTTGATTTTAAGAAAAATAGCAGCACAGAAGGTAAGGACCGTGGCTGCAAAGACTTTTTTGTCATGATGTTTGAGAATGCGTGTTATCTTCAGGATTACCTCGGGAATCCGCGGCACAAATCAGTTGCATTAGAGCATTTTCGGCCATATGTTGACGAGGTCCTTGTATTTGATAACGTGATTTGAGCATTTTAGCACGTAATTCCCTCATAAAGTGCATATAATAGTTGTTAGATGCACTTTTTACCGCATATTTGCATAGTTAGACGGGTGTGTTTTTTCAGTAGAATATCCTTTGTTTTCAAGATTTTGCTTTATTTCTTCAAAATATTCATAGGAGTGTATCATTTTATGACAATTTGGACACAAGCCAACCAGATTTTTATCCGTTGTATCCGAACGGTTACCGTTTAAGTGATGTAGTGCGATTAGTTTGTTAAAACCGCAAGATGCGCATACTTTTGTGATTTCAAGCACTTTTTCTAAAATGATGTTGTGGTTCTTTTTTGCATTATATCTTTTTACTTTTTCGTAATGGTGTAATCTCATATGGCAGCCGCCGCACAATCCGAATGCCTTGTGAGGCCTTATTCGCCCACAAGATTTGCATTTTATTTCTTTCTGAGCGTATTGTTTTTTATAACATTTATCGCACATTCCCTTTGCAGAATGTTCTTTTTCTTTTCCACATACAGAACACACGATTATTGGCCGCACCATAAAAAATATTGTTTGTTTTTTCCTTATATTGTTGCGCCTTAGCCCTTGCCGATAGAGTTATTTTTCCAGCACGAAATGTGAGAGTTAAAATATGTTCTTTTCGCGCTTTTACGTCTTTATAAATCTAAATATCCAACTAAAAGGCAGTATATAGAGGAGTCTGCTTCTAACTTTAGAGTGATTTAGAGTGAAAGCAAGTACCTCGTATAACTATCGTAATATGAGGTGAATACATGGCATTCGGAAATAGAGGCGGTCCAAGAGAAAGTTTTGGTGCACCAAGAGAAATGCACAAAGCAACATGCGCTGACTGCGGTAAAGAAACAGAAGTACCTTTTGTACCAGCAAAAGACAGACCAGTTTACTGCAGGGATTGTTATCAAAAACATAAAAAGTTCTAGATTAGATAATGTTTCTAAATAGACTTATTAAATTAAATGCGGATTTGATTTTTTTCAAATCCGCGATTCTTTCTTTTTCTCAATATCTGCGAGTGTTGTATTCAATAGCTGACGGATGTATGGACTGTTTTTTGCATAATGTATATCAATAAGTGATATATTGAGATGCATAGAAAGGTTTAAATATTTGTTATTACTAATTAGTGTCGTTACTAATTAGTGGCGTAAGTTATTGCTCAGATTCATATTTTTCACACAAATCACTTTATAAAAGAACGAGTTAGCTTGTCTATCTTGTTGCCTTTGCTTTCAAGCATTGGTTGTCTTTAGTTAATTGAGCCAAAGCATGTCGATTTTTCGATTTGTTAGGCAAGAGAAAGACGAACCGTGTAGCGTGAGCTTGAATGTTTTGATTTATTTGTCTTGTGTGGAAACATAATTTGGCGACAGATTATGAGAAGACAGTTAATGAACTCAGCGATTCGAACGCTGTAAAAAATCGAAATAAATAAAATGGAACAAAATCATGGAAAATGAACCTCAAATATTTGATGCGTTCAAAGAACGCATGGTAAAAATAACGGAAAACAACAAAAAAATGGCTTGGGAACGTATTTTTTCAGTTCTCCAACAAATCGAACTAATCGATTTGGAAACGAACAGAAAGAATGTAGTGGAACTCGGTCTCGAAATTACCCCCATAGTAATGTCCAAAGAGAATAGTTCCTCCGAAAACCCAATAATCATTGGGAGCAAAGCATACAATAAAAAAGTTCTGGATGAGGCGCATCTTAGTGGTGTGTTAAGAGATACGCTGAATTCCGTGATAAAACTTGGTGGACGAGCATCTGCAGACGGTGTGAGTGAATTAACTCACAGACAATCAAACTTAGAAAGCAGTTATTTAAGGGAGCTTTGGTCAAAAGGATTGTTATTAACCCGAGAGAGGGATGGAAGGGTCGTATTCTATTCCACTCCTGAACGAGTGTTCTGTGACCTGCTGAAAAAGCACGGTAACCTAACAGTGGTTCAATTAAAGTCGATGATTCAAGATTATGTTTTCGACCACAGAATTGAGGGTGCTGTAATGCATTCCTTAATAGAATCTGCAAGAATCAAGAATCTCATAACTTTTGAAGGTGATGTTTTGTCTCTTGCAGAGGCGAAAGTATGAGCCACACAAGAAAAAGAGGAGGGAAATGGAAACCGCTTCTTAGAAAACTTCTGAAAATACACTATCATGTTGCTAATGCATCAGAAAAACCTGCGCGTGGAAATGGTCAACGCGCTTAATGGAGTACAATATGAATAAAGCGGTGAAATTGTTTTTGCTATTGGCCACGATAGCAATATGTTCTATAATTGTGGCAGAATTGTCTGAGAACCCTAAAATTGCAGTTACGTCCGAAAAACCCCAAAATCAGGATTTTTTCTTTTTCCTCATCGTTGGTGTTGGAGGTGTAACGGTTGGCTACCTCATTGGTACTGACAGAGGGTATAAAAAATGCATCCGCGACATAAATCAGGACCGCACGGATACTTTTAGGGAAAGGCAAAAGAAACTTGAGAATCTATGAAACGGCTTCTCATCATAATTCTTGGCTTATTTCTTTTCGCCGTTGAACTGACAAACTTCGGCGGAGGGAAATTTGCTGAGAAATATGTGCTTTTTGCTATTTGCGGTATCGGTTTAGCAGTTATTTTTATTTTACTGCGCCGCCGTTAATTTTTTTAGTGAATATATCATTATGAGATATATAATAATACCACATCACAAACGCGCGCATTCTTCAATCCGCATGCGCCGGACTTCGCGAGACCGCAGGTCAATCTTCTTTTCCCCAAAATGCATCTGCCTCTTTCTCCATCTTTGAAAGACGCGTATAGTAATTCGGGAACTCTTTAAGATGCGCAAGCGCGATTTTCAGCCATTCGCCAATTGCTTTGGACTGAAAAGCCGAGAACTAGCGAAGCGATTTTGAACCATTCACCAACTGGCGGGGGTTCAAAAGCTTGAAAATTCGAAGAATTTTCATGAAGTGAACGGATTTTTCCGGTTGTAATCGGGTCGCTATGCGTAACATCAGTTTCTGGGTCTCGCGCGCCATGTTCAAGCTCGACATCAAGGCCCATGCGGAACTGCTCTACATTGAATTTATTCCATTTTATGCCAAGTTTTTCGCCGATTTTCTTAGCATCTTCACGGGTAAAATGTTTTTCACTCATGCAAAACCCCTGTGTATTGTAGATGTCCGGATTTATTTGCTTTTTACCATTTTCTTTCCAATGACATAAACTACGAGCAGGATTATTATCCAGTTGACCAACTGCGTCATGAAGTCTCCGACAAGAAATTTAGATGCTCCGATAGCAATTGTTTTTGTAGGGTCCAGGAAATTCATGTAAGGCGAGTATATCGGCGTGATTATGTCCTTTACAAGCGCCTGAACCAACGCGGCAGTGGCAAGACCAACAATAAATGCCAATGCTACGGATATTATTTTCTGTTCATTCAAATAATCCATAAACTCGTTCATGAATCCCATAAGTTCACCTACACATAATTTGCGAAGAAGAGATATATATTTTTTCCACTTAGGACATTACCTAGAAATAATAAAGAAAACTGGCAGCGCCGCGATCTTCCCACCCTGAGGCAGTACAAATCGCATCGTTGGAGGTCTTAACTTCCGAGTTCGGAATGGGATCGGGTGTTTCCCCTCCGCCATGACCGCCAGCACCATTTAATTATCTCAAAGGTTTATAAAGCTATTCTTCTTCGCGCCCACGCATAAAAAGATAGATTATGACTCCAAGCAGCTGAAGCGCAAGGATTATCACAACCCAGCCAATGCGTATGCCCGAATCCATTTTTTTCGGCCGCATTACATCAACAAGAGCCCAGATGACAACGATAATGTTTATCAGGATCAAAATAACGGCAGTTATGCCTAGCCCTGTCATGTTCCATCCATAACCCATCATATTTCCAAAACCGCTATACCAGTCCATCATTGCCATATACATATAGTGCGCGGCGCACAGTATTTAAAGGTTTCCGGAGAATAAAGTTGGTATACGTTGGATGCCGTAGCCCCATGGTGTAGTGGCCAAGCATACGGGCCTTTGGAGCGGGGCGAGAATTAATAAATTTTCTCCGCGAATAAAGCCTGTGACCGAGGTTCGAATCCTCGTGGGGCTATTTTTCAGACGCGCAAGCGGATGAAAAAGCTTGAAATAGCTCTCTTGCAAAGCCATTTCAAGATCTTGAGCCATTCACAAAAATCGTTGGGCTCGAGAGCCGAGAGCAACGCGATTCATGATTAATAAGGCGTTGCGAACGGATTTTTTGCCATTCACCAATTGCTTTGGGCAAAAACAGCTTGGCACAAAGCCAAGATTTTCAACCGCCTAACTATGCTTTGGGTTGAAACAATTTTTCAAAAAAATGCGCGCCGATAGTCTAGTGGTATGATATTGGCCTTCCAAGCCGACGGCCCGGGTTCAATTCCCGGTCGGCGCATGTATAATTATCCATTGCAGTCTCAACCGTGTTGATAAGCGAATCAATAATCTGAGTATTTAGAACAGTGCGAGATGTATTGATTTCTTATTTCTTTTCTTTCTCCTCTTTTATTGCATTGAACGGGCACTCTGTTTTGCAAATCATGCAGCCCTTGCAGTAATCGTAATTGACAGTCGCCTTTTTCTCTACAATGTCTATGCATCCGTCAGGGCAGAAAGTCGCGCATATAGCGCATCCGGTGCATTTCACTTTGTCAACAACTGGCCGAAATGTTCTCCAGCTGCCTGTCTTTGTGACTCCTGAATTTCCCGGCTCAAGTATTATGCATCCGACACTTGTTTTTGATTTCATGAACATCATCCGATCAATATTTTTTAAGTTATTTCTGTTTTTTCATTGTTTCGTAAGCCGCTTTTACAGCAGCCACATTCTTCTCTGCAATTTCCCCCGAAAATGCTTCCTCAACAGCCTTAATCAGAGACTCAAGCTTGACAATTCCAGTTGCTGCGACAAAAGCCCCGAGCATCGGCGCGTTGACAAACGGCTTTCCTATCGCATCGAGTGCGATTTTAGTGACATCAATGGCTTTTATCTCTCCTTTTGTGTCAAGCTTTATTTTATCCGCGCCTTCGGACGTATTTATCACAATTATTCCTTTACCGTGCAGGCCTTCTGCGACATTGACGTTCTCAAGAAGGCTTGCGTCAAGCACCATGACATAATCCGGCTCATAAACCTGCTCGTGTGTGCGTATTGCGTTCTCATCAATTCTGCAGAATGCGGTCACCGGAGCCCCCCGCCTCTCGACGCCGAAAAAGGGAAACGCCTGGCATTGTTTTCCATCCTTGAATGCGGCTGACGCAAGAAGCTCTGCGCACGTTACTGCGCCCTGTCCTCCGCGGCCATGAACACGGATTTGCTTTAGAACCATACAGATTTATTTTATAATGATTGTTTATAAATATATGGTAGTGAGTTTATGAACGGTTACATGAAAGGAAGGAAGTTTGTCGGCATTATGCTTGCGATTTTTCTTTTAATACTTTTCGCGCGCCATTTTTCTGATTTTGTGGATTCGTTCAAGCCAAGCGACAAGTGGGACATTACCGAGGAAGGGCTTCTCACATACCCTCAGAACCGGGGCGCTGTGGAATTCACGAAAACCGTTCTGAACGACACGCCGGAATTTACGCTTTCAAAGATTGTTTATATGAGTAAGAATGAGTCAATTTATGCTCTTTTGCGCGTGCCGAAAACATCAGCGAGGCAAATCATTCCATCTGCGGATGGAAAGCTTTTTGAGGCGGGCTCAAAAAAGCCCGCAATAATCCTTCTTCCCGGCGCGCAAGTAACAAAAGAAGGCGAAGACGGCAGGGCGGCGAAATTTGCCGAGTGGGGCTATGTGGCTTTGACAATTGATGAGCGTGGCAATGTCGGGGAAACAAAAGGCGGTATTAGTTCTATGGATGAAGAATACGCGACATTTATCGATAACCGTGAGCCAATTACGCACAAGATGGTTTTCGACGTTCTCCGTGCGTATGATTTTCTGGCTGCAGAGGGTGGTGTCGATTCCAAAAACATCATTGTCTTTGGCGAAAGCATGGGTGGAAGGTTTGCGATAATGGCTGCCGCGGTTGAGCCGCGGATAAAAGCTGTTGTCGGGGTAAGCACAGCAGGCTATGATTCTTTGGAGAGGCAGTTCCAGAACGGCGATGTCGCGCGCTTTTACAAGGCAATAGACCCTGATGCATATATAGCGAAGATTTCGCCGCGCAAAGTTCTTATGGTCCATTCGACAAACGATACAGTCATTCCGATTGAAATGGCGCAAAAGACATTCAGCTATGCGCTGGAGCCGAAGAAATTCATGATCGTTAGCTGCAAAACCCACGGATGGTGCGATGACATGGCGCCTATGATGAAGGAAGAGTTTAAGGCAATATTTTCTCGATAGCTTTTGGAAAACTATATAATGTTTTCGGTGCAAATGGTGCAGAACGTAAATCGGAAATTTCGGGAGATAATATTGTAATGCACTGTGAAATGCTTGGCAAAAAATGCGCGCGTACTTTCTGCATGGCTTTCAGCCATAAGCGCGTGCGCGATTCAAACGGCTGCAAAGAGATGAAGGGCTATTGCCGGCATTACCGGAAGTTCTGGAAGGCTGACGTTGTGCAAGAACCCCTTTAGCTTGCTCTGCACACACATCACGACGATTTAAGTTCCGGCGCCCAAAATAATCTTTAATATGATTAAAGCCATTTTCTTTGATTTCGACGGCGTGCTCACAAATTTTGAGTGCGGCTCATCAACAGTCTGCCGCAATCTGTCCGAAAAAACAGGCATTCCAGAAGAAAAACTGCTTCTGTGTTATGATGAGCATGCGCGCGATTTGTACGTCAAGCCGGTCCTGCACAAAGAAATATGGAACGATTTCTGCAGCTGCGCCGGAGAGAATATAGATATTTCGCTGCTCGATTACGCATTCCGGAATACGCCGATGAATAAAAAAATGTTTGAGCTTGTGAAAAAATTGCGAAAAAACTACAAAGTCGGAATAATCACGGACAACACAAAGGAGCGCTTCAGCGCCATAATTGACGAGTTCAAGCTGTGCGAAAAATTCGACGCCATAATTCTTTCCGCAGATGCCGGCGCGACAAAAAAAGACGAACAGATATTCAGGGCTGCGCTTGGCGCGCTGAAATTAAAGCCGCATGAATGTGTTTTTATCGATAATAATGCGCGCAATCTCGAGGTTCCGGCGCGTATGGGTTTTAAGGTAATCCATTATGATTTTGAGAAGAAAGATTTTGAGGGCATGGTTAAAGAGCTTTCTGCACTTGGCGTTAAATTATAATTAACAAAGTTTTGCACCGTTCGGCACCTTTCTTTCCGTTTGCGCCAGCACTATGTCGCCGTTTTCGTCAGCGAATCCTGTTGTCAAAACTTCGGACACAAAATTCGCAATCTGTTTCGGCGCGAAATTAGTTACGCAAATGACCTGCTTTCCGACAAGCTCTTCTTTTTTGTAGTGTTTTGTGATTTGCGCGCTGGACTTTTTTACCCCGAATTCGCCGAAATCAATCAGAAGCTTGTACGCCGGCTTTTTTGCTTCAGGAAAATCCTCTGCTTTGATGATTGTGCCTGCGCGAAGTTCCACTTTCTCGAAGTCTGACCAGGTTATTGTCATGCATAAAATTGGCGCGTGATAAATAAAAACTTTATTCCTGTATTTTCTTTGCGCGCTCTTTGCGTTTCTCTTTCAATTCGCGCTGTCTCAGTATTTCCGTATACCTTTCCCTCGCATATTCGTAGGCCCTTCTGAGCCGATTATTTGCACTGATTCTTTCCGAGCCGTATCTTAACGAGTCGACAAGGTCTTTGGGTATCGGCATATAGCTCGCATACGGTTTTATTTTTCCAAGCCCGTATTCTTTCCCGATTTGTTCGAGGTTTTCTTTAATTTCAACATATCCTTTTGCGGCGAGCATGTGGTGGTCGGCGCCGGAAGTGATGTATCTTGTTTCCTTGCAGGAATGTTCCGTTTTTTCCATTTTCGGGAAATATTCTTTTATGCCCTTTTTCTCGCAAATCTCTTCAAGAAATAGTGTTACTTTATGCGGTTCTTCCCCTTTTTCTGAAGGCGCAACGTGCATTTTGATTTGAATATATTCCTTTTTGTCTTTTTCGTCATAAATACGGGTCGCGCTTCTGACGCTAATACCGTTAGATTTTATGAGCTCATCCGCTTTTATCCGCTCATCTATTGCTCCGACGTACAATTCCTCAAGCGGGCCTATATTGAACTCGCGCAGTATTTTTTCCCGCTCGCTCAACCATTCTATCATTGCCATGAAAGAGATGCAGATTGAAGATTTTTAAACCCTCGAACTTCGACGGTTTTCGCTCAATGCATAATTTGTATGGCGAAAAATCATGGAACTATCGTTCCAAGCTTTTGAACCCAATACCTTGGATATGGTTCAAAATCCGTTCGCTTCGCCTTATTAGCCATTAAGCGCGAAGCTCTCGGCTTTTCATTCCAAAGAATTTGGTGAATGAATGAAAATACGGCAACGGGGAATTGAACCCCGCCTACGAGCTTGGGAAGCTCGAGTCATACCGATAGACCATTGCCGTGCGGCACATTAATAGAATGCGCGAAAAAGTTTAAGAACTAACCGGTTTATTCACTTTGAGAAGCATCCTCTTTTTCTTTTTTATTTTCTTTCTGCTTCTCTTTCACCGTTTCATTTTTCTTTTCTTTCGGCTTTTTCTTTCCGCTGACAAGTGCCTTTATCGCATTATATATCCACACAATCGGAATTGCGAGCAGCTCGAATATCCCAAAAATCAGCTTGCCTATCCCAAGAAACATGTCAAGGACTTCGTATATAAGGTACATCCCGAGGGATATGACGACATAATGTATCTGCGCATCAAACCCGGTTGCAAAAGACGCGCCGAAAATGTTGTTCAGAACAAGCGGAAAAATATATGCAAGAAATGCTATTATCGCAGCGTTTTTCAGTATCGAAAGGACCTTATATCCCATCACAAGAAATGCCGCGAGTATGAATACAAGAATCATGCTGTCAGTTAACGCAAGGTTTTCAAACATCTAACCACCCATTGGTTTGAAATCGTGGCACTTCGTGCCAAGCTTGAGGATGCCCGCCTCAAAAAGCTTCAGGTGAGCAAAGTAAAACGGGATGATTTTCAAGCATTTAATCACCGGCAATGGATTGAAAAGAGATTATGGTTGTATTTGTTTCTCTATTTCTTAGTTCCTAAAAGCTCAGTATCCAGTTTTCCTGAGCCGTGAAGAATGATTTTTGTTCCGTAGTATTGTATGTCGCCCGAAAACGAGGAAAGTGAAAGAATGCTGTTTGAAACAGTATATACTGCGGAGTTCTTGCTGTTTTTTGCTTTTATGATTCCGCTTATGTTCTTTAGTTCCAAATTCAATCCCGCTAAATCATTGAATGCAATCGAATCAAATGCCAAAGAAGATGCAGATACACTTATGCTTTTGTCCGAATACGGGATTGTGGCCGAATTCACAGTTACGCCTTTTGCAGTGCCTGCGATTGTTGTCGGATTTGAAATATCGAATCTTCCGGTGTAATTCTTAAGATTGATGTCTGTTTTCGAAGGGTATTGCCACGGCGTGTTTTCTATTGTAAATGTATTGTTCGCATTTGCAAACGAAAGCAGTATAGATTCTGCAGGGCTCTTGATTTCTGTTTTAACTGCCGGAGGAATATCAAATGTCAGCTCTGCATCAATTGCGAGCTCTTCTGATTTTTCGCCGCCGAAAATTGCAAATCCTGTCGGGAAAGAAATGCTTTTGAAAACTGAGCTGAATGTGTCAAGGCTTCCGGGGTGTTCTTGCCCATAGCTGTATACGCCTATGGCGCCGGCAACAACTGCAATCAACAGCAGTGCAGCGATTTTTCTTTCAGAAGGACCGGAATCTGAGTCGGACATATTTGCTCACTTCAAGTGATTACTGTACTCTTGACGGATAATACATTATATGTGGTATAACCTATATAAAGCTGAAAATAAAAAGTAAACGCATGTCAGTTACAAGCTTTTTGACGGGCGACAGCAGTATAATTTCGTTTATACTGATGATGGTTTTTTTCTTTCTCTATCCGAGAATTATGATCTGGCAAATGACCTATAAGCTCGAGGGTGATTTAAAAGAGCTTGACGGCTATAGGAAAGCTTCGGAAGAATATGTCCTGAAAAAAATCAGCGATAAGCCGGATGCAAAGCAGAAAAATGCGGTAAAGAATTTCATGGATTTCTTCATCGCCCCGCCGGTTGATTTGGACCCGTATGGAATCGTCCACAAGATTGAGCACATAATGGACCAGTCCGAGCGCAGGTTCTCTTATTTTGTTGAAAGCGTCGCGCCGAAAATGAATGCAGTCGACAAGGCAAACCTTAAGTTTGCAATCATCGGCGCAATGGGCGTTAATCAGATTTACAAAGTCATAAGGCACTATATCATAATGACCCGGAAAACGAACAATCTGCAATATGCAATGATGCTCCAGATGATAATGCCGATGATAATGAAAGTCGCAAAGGCAAATACCAAGGCTACAAAAGCATTTGCAGATGGCATTCCGATTGGCGATGCGATAGGCCCGATGGTTGCCGCAAGCCTTAAGACAAAGGAAGGCGATGAAGTTGCAAAAGAAGTTGTAGTCAGCAAAGAATCTCTTGCAGGAAGTACGGTATATGTTCTTAAGGCAAAGGGTCCCGGAAGCGCGCTTGGAAAACTGGGCAAAGCAGTTGAAGCGCTTCACAAGAACGAGAAAATCGACCATATAATTACGATTGATGCCGCAGGAAAGCTCGAAGGCGAGGAAACCGGTTCTATTGCAGAAGGTGTCGGCGTCATGATGGGCGGCGTAGGCGTCGAGCGCTCGCAGATTGAAGAGGTTGCGGTGAAATACGACATTCCGACAGACGGCATCGCAGTGAAGATGTCTCCTGATGAAGCTTCAATACCTTTGAAGAAAGAGGTATTTGACGCGCAGGAAGGCGTAACCAAGATTCTTGAGCGCCTTGTCGGCGAAACAAAAAAGAAACACATTTTGATAATTGGCGTCGGAAATACTTGCGGCGTCGGCAATACAAAGGCATCGCTAAAAGATCTTGACGAAAAGCTCAAGCCAATCTGGAAGGCGCAGAAAAAAGAAGAGGAAGAAGAGAAGAAGAAAGAGAAGGGATGGTTCTAAGGTTTTAAACTTAGATGCATACTGAAAGTATATGAATACTTGTCCTTTTTGCAATAAAAAATACAGAAGTCGCTTTTGGTTCGAAAATCATCTCCTTTTTAGACATGGCTTTATCAAACACTCCGCTAAAACCATCCTTGTTGATATATTTCTTGCCGGTTTTTTACTTCCAACGATAATATATTTTACTTTTTATGCAGAGCCTTCTTTATGGGATCATATAGCTGGGCCAAAATTAAGGATAGATTTCTATGATGCACCCGTACGGTTACATAATGACTCCGTTATTTTAGTAGACCTAACCAATGAGGGTGGAATAGATTTGCATAATATTAAAGCTACGTTTAATGTTGTTTGTAAAGATGGGTATAACAAAGACAAAATCGATTATGGTACCTCAGAGTTTGACGAGCCTTCATATCATTTACTTAGGCGTAGTCCGTCTAAGCAGATATATTTTAGAAATGAAAAGTTGATTGAACGGATTGATAACCAAAAGAATGTCTCTTGCAGTGATTCTGTAATTGAGGTCTTTGAGTTCAGAAAAGTCAACGATACTTTAATGAACCTCGAGAACGTGTATTTATTTAAGTATTTAGAAAAAGAAAAATCCATTAAAACCGAAGAATTTGAGGATTATAGGAACGTAACTTTCGGTCTCTGTTGGTATTGCGACTATACTATTAATATAACCGCCGAGGAGGGAAGTTTCAGTAAGCATATCGAAAAAAGACATACTATTTTTGAATCATCCCCCATTTCTGTGCAGGCACCAAATCCACCGTTCTCTGGAGATGTATATTACGATAGATATTATTTAGGTAATGGCGAGATAAGTTGTATTCCATGCTTAATTGATGAAATTGTGAAAGAGAATCCAAGATTTGGTTTTTTGAGTAATTGGGGGCTGAATAACGCCGGGTTGAGCTATAAAAATTGTACTATGAAGGAAAATACTTTGAACGTGTGTGGCGATGCAGCTAATCCACCACATTTATAAAAATTTCTTCCGAATAATATGCATGGTTCTATCAGACCGCGATATCAAGGCGCGCCTCAAAAAAGGCGATTTCAAAGTCGAGCCGCTTGACATGTCGCTTCAGATGGGCGCAAGCTCTGTTGACCTTCGGCTTGGCACTAGATTTCGCACATTCAAGCTATCTAATCATTCAATAATTGACCCCGCGACTTTCAGCGACACAAAAATATCCGAATGGAAAGTTGATGGCACAGAAATAGAGGAATATGAATACAGTACACTCCTAATTTCTGAAAAGCCTTTTGTTCTCCACCCCGGCGAATTCGTTCTGGCATCGCTTATGGAGTATGTTGAGATGCCGGCGGATATTGTAGGCCGGCTTGAAGGCAGAAGCTCTTTGGGGCGTCTTGGGCTTCAAGTGCACAGTACCGCGGGGGTTGTGGATGCAGGATATAAGGGCCATCTTACACTGGAACTCGCAAACATAGGAAAGCTTCCGATAAAGCTAACGCCTGGAATGCGCATTTGCCAGCTCGTTCTTGAGACGCTTTCAAGCCCTGCAGAAGTGCCATACGGCGCGAAAAAGACCGCGAAATACTTTAATGAAAGCGGCGCGAGCCAGAGCAGGGCGGATGAAGTGAAGAAAGCGCAGTCTTCTACGGATTTTCAAATTAAATGAATTTGAAAAGCCGAAAGCGCAAGCGAACGGATTTATAAACGTTTATTCACATAATTTTGATATTTGATTAGCTGCAAAAATGCAAAACCGTATATATGCTCTGGTAACTCAGCAGGTAGAGTGCATGGCTGTTAACCATGTTGTCGCAGGTTCAAGTCCTGCCCAGGGCGCTTTTTGTTTTGCAAATTTTATGCATGGCAAAACAAAAAGGACGAGAGCAACGCGCATAATGGTTCCTAAGGCGTTGCGAACGGATTTTGAACCTGTGCCAATTGCATTGGGTTCAAAAGGTTGAACAAAACAAACGATTTTTCGCCATCATTTTATGCATTGGGCGAAAACCGGATATTATTGCTATGATATGGCTATTACTCTACGCATTGGGTCGTAGCAAGATTGGGGCCGTAGCTCAGCCCGGAAGAGCGCTAGACTGAAGATCTAGGTGTCACGTGTTCAAATCACGTCGGCCCCATATATAGTTCCGTATACATAGGTAATTATATGAGGAACGCGCATGTCAAAAAAACACAAAAATAAGAATCATACAGAAAGTGCTGGATCATTGATAGAAGATTCTGATGAAATAGTAAATGAATCCGAAAGTTCCGATGCTGTTGAAATGTCAAAACCCGATGCACAGCCTCTTTTTAAAACTGGTGAAATTCTTGCAAATGCAGAGTTCCTTGAAAGCAAGGTCGTTGTCTGGAGCAAAGAAGAAGGGAACCGCATCTATTCTGAAAAATATTTTGGAAAATGGGTTGATGAGGAAAAACTAACATATCTTCAGCTAAGCCTTGAAGAGGCAATGCTTCTTATTGACCGCGGGCATATTAAAATAAATTACGAAGGAAAGCCAATAACTGCGCAGGCATTCTATGAAAAGTGCATGGCTGTTGACAAGGAATTCCCGCAGAAATTTACAGTTTACCGGGATTTGAGAAACAGGGGATATATTGTAAAATCAGGATTCAAATTCGGAACGCATTTCAGAGTTTACGACAGGGGAGTGAATCCCTACAAGGAAGGCAGCAAAGAAACAAAGGAGCACACAAAATATAATGTTCATGCATATCCTGAAAATCACATGCTTATGCCTCAGGAATGGTCGAGGTATGTAAGGCTTTCTCACAACATAAGAGCAACCGCACTCATGGCAATTGTTGATGAAGAGGGTGATGTTACTTACTATAAGATAATCAGAACAAAGCCGTAGTAACGTATATATACAACCGAATGCATAAGTAGACATATGTCGAAGAAAAATAAGTTTCTGTCATCCGACGCTTCATCAGCATATGTGCGCGTTTCAACAGGCATTACGGGACTCGATAAAATGCTGCAGGGGGGATTTCTTACAGGCTCATGTGTATTGGTTACTGGCGGTGCAGGAACTGGTAAAACTACATTTATGCTTCAATTCATTTGGGAGGGCTTAAAACGCGGAGAAAATTGCATATACATAACTCTTGAAGAGTCGATTGAGGATCTGAGAGCGGATGCGATGCAGTTCGGCTGGGACCTGATGAAGTATGAAAAGATCGGACAGCTAAGGATAGAGATGTACGATCCTTTCGAGCTTACTGACATAAATATGCGGCTTAAGGATCTCATAGCAACAAATAATTACCGGCGTGTTGCAATAGATTCGACATCCCTTTTCGGCATGTATATAAAAGATGACTATAAAATACGCAAGGGTTTGTTTTCTCTTGTCTCTGCAATAAAGTCATCTGCCTGTACTGCAGTTCTTTCTTCTGAAATAACCGAGGACAGCAAGCTTCTTTCAAGGTACGGTGTTGAGGAATTTGTCGTTGACGGCGTTATTGTTTTGCGCTACCTTGCGATGGGCTCTGTAGTGAACAGGACACTGGAAGTGCGCAAAATGAGACGGACGAAAACTTCTGAAGGGATAAAAAGCATCGAAGTCACGCCAAACGGAATCGCGGTCAGGTAAGCGAATTTTGCACATCCGTATCCACATAGTCCGTTGCCATCTATTCCCTATATACTGTTTTTTTGAACAGTTGTGAAATCCAATGTATAACTGCCTTCAAAGGGCAGCATCTCCCATATATTTATTAAATACTGAATAATTGTATAAACGCCAATTTGACTGTTTTTTTGTAGAATGCTGATTTTATGCCGAAAAGTTTTTCTCAGTCTGCGGTTAATTTTTTGCTTAAAAGCAACGGTTATATGGCGCTGGGAGCATCTTCTGCCGCATATATTGCCATTTTCTTAATGGGGCTTACGGTAGAATATATTGTTTTAGCCGCCGTGTTTTTTGTATTTTTTTTATCGTACAATTTCAATCGCCTTACCGATTTTGATGAAGATGCAATTAATGCTCCGGAAAGGCGGGCGTTTGTCAACCAATACACAAAGCCGCTGATTGCAATAAGTGCAGTTATTTACGCCTACATGTTGTCCATTCTAATTACTCTGAATTTTTCAGCGTTTCTTTTTATTCTTCTTCAAACCGCTTTGGGCTCGGCTTACAGCATATTCCGCATAAAGAAGTATTTTTTGGCAAAGAACATCTATATTGCAGCTGTCTGGGGGATGATTGTTCTTTTTGTCGGGATATATTATGGCAATGGGATTACGCCTCAGGTCACCCTCATTTCAGCAATTCTCGCTTCATCATTCTTCATAAATACGATTATATTTGACATAAAAGACATGGCCGGCGATATAAAATGCAGTCTGAAGACGATTCCGGTTGCAATCGGGCAAAAAAACACTATACTACTCGGATATGCAGTCAATATAGTTTCGGTTTTGCTTTTTAGCGTAGGCATGGCATCGGGATTTTTTCCCGGCAAAGCTGTGATTATCTACTTGCTGTTCCTTTACGTATTTTTTTATCTTTATAAGTATGGCAAGATAAATAAGAGGGTATATTATGGATTGCTTGTCGATGGAGAGTTTATTTTTACTTCAGGCATAATATTTTTGTACGGCCTTTTTTATGGTTAAGGATAAAATTTTGAATTGGTTCTTAAGAAACGTCTACCTCCCGAGAGTTGAAGTTATTGATAAGAGCGGCTTTATATTTGTAACGGGCGATAAGAAATATCTTCGTGACATCGCGTTTCCGGAATATATTTTCGTAGAGCTTGAAAAAAAGCTCGACCGGCGCACCCTTTATACTGTCGGAAAAATATTTGGGTACAATTATGCGCGCAATACAGATACTCCCGTTATAGGGGCTGTGGACCCGAAGGCGTTTCTTAATAGTTTTTATTTCATGGTGAGGTATATAGAAAGCATCTCATACGGCAGCGATCTCAAGCACACAATCGATTATGACAAAAAGATTTTCCAGATGACTGCGGAAGATTTCATAATCTGCTCAAAAAACGGCATCGGATGCATAATTATTGAAGGGACTTTTGCAGGATTTTGCGCTCATGCATTTTCTGACAAGTCTATAGAAGGCATTCAGCTAAAATGCAGGGGCCGCGGGAACAGTGCCTGCGAAGTGATTTGCGCTCCGTCAAAAGACTTGATTGAAAGAGGGTTTAAGCCATTCATTTCAAAGTCGCTGGACGATATGGTGATAGATTACGATTATCTTGAAATCAACAAGGAACGAGAGACCAATTTTTCAAAATATTCCCTCAAAAAATTCATAGATTTTGGCGTCCTAAAATACGACCACGGAACAATAGACTACAAAAAAGAGAGGTTTTTCCTTTGTGAAGCAAGCATAATGTACATTCTTGAAAAAATGCTGAAGCGCTTTAAAAATGCGGATGAGGTGCTTTTTGACATATCATTTAGCTGGGGAGAAAAAATTGTAAAAACAGAGGCTTTCGCCGAAGGAAGGACAGTTTTTTCAGACATGCGGCCCGAGCAATTCATTTCCGAAATAATGTCTTCGCTCGGGTGGGGGGATATTTTAGTATTCAAAAAAGGTAGTAAATATGGCGTCTTGTCGAATTTTTTCCCATGGACAAAGCTCGCAAAAGATGTAAACTATACCATGTTTCGAGGAATATTGTCGGGTATGCTGACCGGTTTTTCGGCAAAAAAATTACCCTATTACGTGTAAAAACAGACCTTTCGCAGGGCTATTTCAATGTGGTTGTTTCGGAGTAGGTCTGAGCATATAATTTACTTCAATATATACGTTTAGCGTGGAAATTGATTCTTTAAAGCTATTAATATAATAAAAATGATATGGTTAACTGATGGGCGACAAAAATGAATGAATCTTCTGTTTCTTCCGGCTATGATGTGGTTATTGTCGGCGCGGGCCCTGCCGGATGCTTTGCAGCCAATTTTCTAAAAAATGATTTTAATGTCTTAATGATAGACCGTGCCGCTTTTCCGAGGAGCAAGCCTTGCGGAGGCCTTCTGACAGAAGAATCAAAAAACATTATAAAAAAAATTAAGCTTCCAGATGCGGTGTTTTCTACGCCAGAATATCTGGATATACAATATACGGACCTTGATAACGGCATTGACATCAGGCAAAAAAAGAACTATCGGAACGTAGATAGGAATTCCTTTGATTCCGAGCTTTTGAATCTTTCGAAAAATGAAATTGCTTTTTCTTCAAATACAAAATTTTTGGATGCAAAAGAGGCGAATGAAGGCTCGGAGGGCTATAAGCTGACTTTGGAAAAAAACGGCAAGAAAATGTCTGTAGGTTCGAGATTTTTAATAGGGGCTGACGGAGCTCTTTCGGATGTAAGGAAAATGGTAACAAATGCAAAAATGAACCAGCTTATCGCCATACAGGAATGGTTTTTATGCAGCCGCGATATAGATGCCTTTCATTTTATTTTTTCAAAAGAAGTTACCGGCTATTATTCCTGGGTGATACCCAAAGGGGATTCTTTTGTATGCGGCGCGGCATTTCCGCCCGGAACCGGCGTACCCCAAAAATTTCAGCTGCTAAAGCAGAAAATTAAGCACCTTATCGGCGAAAGCAATAATTTTTGCAAAAAAGAGGCTTGCCTTCTTACCAAGATAAATTCAAAGGATGAAATCTGCTTGGGAAAAAACAATATCTTTCTTGTGGGTGAGGCCGCAGGCCTTATATCGCCAAGTACGGGAGATGGCATTAGCTTTGCCTTAAGGAGCGGGTTCAATTGCGCACAGGCAATTAAAGATGCTTCTGATATGCCTTTTGAAAAATATAATGAATTATGTTTTCCGCTTATATCTGAAATTGGCCAGAAGATTAAGAAGGCCGAAATTTTATCAGATCCGGTTCTTAGAGCCGGTTTTCTTGTAGGCCAGCAAAAAAAATGATGTTCTGCTTATGAATGTTTATTTTATCATCTCATGTCCGTAATTCTGTTCAGGTTGAAAATGAACAAAACCTCGGAAAATGGTATGAACAATACGCGCACATCAGTCGGAAAATTTAGAATTGAAAGCGTCACATAGGCGACAGACGCGGCGCCGAGGGCTAAATAAATGTTGCTGTATACGATAAATTTCAGTACTTGAGATAATTTACCCCGCATATTAAAACACCTACGCATTCTCCAAAAGCGCAAGGCTTGGATCTCCTTCATAAAGCCAAAATCTCTGAGTTGCAAGAAGATTGTCTGAAATCGAATGGTCGTACAGAAGCGAAGCATTTATGACATCAACAGGCTTTACATGTTCGCCGAATAATCTTATTAATGTAGGCAGTGCCTGATGATATAGCGGACCATATTGATAATTGCATTTGTAACTACCATCATTTCTGATGTCGATAACCCTGTTTGTATCAAGCTTTGACAGTAGATCGAGTAACTCAACTTGAATGAGTCTGCAGTTGGCATGATTTGTAATTATTTCTTGAGATGGGATGTGCTGGCTCTTCTTACCAACGCGCCTCTTACAACGGTTTTCTTTGCCAATTTCAATGCCCGTATTAGTGTAGTACGTCATCGTATTCTCATCTTCCTTTCGCCGAAGTATATGTAACATCGCGGTTTCTTTTTCATTTTCACTTATTTCTATCAAGTTTTCTAAAAGATCGTCGGCGGAATTTCTTAGATATAGTTCAGAGATAGGAATAATTTCTTTTTCTCCGTTGATGTTGTATTTGTCAAGTATTTTAGAATATGCTTCAGGAAAATGGTAATTATTTAGTAATTCATCATGAACTCGTTCATATTTCGCCATATCTATTTCTTTCAGTGGCTCGCAATAGGATATATCTCCTATGAGAATGCAAAATTTAATATCATCAAACTTATAACGTGCATCAGAATACAACTTTGCAGCAATATCGAAACTCAGCGTAGAAACCGGATCGGGATCGCTAATTATGCCTCGTTTAGAAAGATTAAAATCAGGAATGTAATGTCCTCCCAATATCGCGGTATTATGTTTCATAACTTTTTCAAGTCTTGAAATTGCTTCTGGAGCAACACGCAATCCATTCCCATTTGAGCAATCACTATATGAGTGGAGTTCTCGGTACACTAGTCGTCTGTTTGTTTCATTTGACATATAGTTCATCATATAATGGTTAGTAAATTTATTAATGTTCTTAATATTTTGATTTGACTATATTATTTAAAGCTGTTGGCGCATATAATCCTATGCGCCCATTCTGCGAAATCATGGTTCAGGAGATATTCCCGACCGTCCGGGCGCTTATTGCGCGCGACCTTATGGAAACATTTAACTACAACCAGGCCGAAACCGCGCTGAAAATGGGCGTGACGCAGCCGGCTATATCGCAATACAAGCGCGAGTTGCGCGGCAAAAAGGCGAAGCTGCTTGAGGAAAACATCATCGTTAGAAAGTCGATAAAGGACGCAGCAAAAATGCTGAGCACCGCAAAAAATCCTTTCGAATCGGGAATCCTTTGCACGGTTTGCAGGGATATAAGAAAGTCGGGAATATTGTGCACGCTTCACAAGGAAGCCATTCCCACGCTTAAGAACTGCAATTTATGCATCAGTGGGGATTTTTGCAGATGATATTTATTTATTTTTAGCTTGGGTCTAAAATCATTCCAACTGCGGTTGGAAAGCTTTGCAGCTTGTGGCTGCAAACCCCACAGCTCGCTGTGATTAATATTCAAGCTAAAAAGATAGAAATTGCCGACGCGAAGCGGAAAAGTCGCGCAATACACCGCTGCTTGCAGCGGTTGGGATGCGCGACTTTTAGGCAATTTCTTTATATATTTGTTGGTGCAAGTAATTCTATGGAACCTACTGATGCTGAGAAGAATAACGTCGAATCCAAAACCAAAAATAACCCCGTACACCACCCGCACCATTCTGAGAAGGCTGCGCATGTTAAAGAAAGCGTGAAGACCAACAATCTGAAGAACAATACTAAATTCTGGCAGGCTGCTTCGGCAGTTCTTGCAATACTGCTTTTGATTTCCGTGTTCTCTAATCAGACAGTTTCTTCAAGCGCAGGCACGAATTCAAAGACCTTGAATCAGCAGGATTTCTCGCTCAAAATGAAAAATTTCATACAGGAGAGCCTTACACAAAATGCTGCAGAAGTGTCTATTGAAAACCTTACAGAGGAAAACGGATTATATAAATTTGCCGTTCTTGTAAATGGAAATCTTGCTGCATTGTCATATGCTACAAAAGACGGCGAGGTTCTATTCCCTCAGGCACTTGAGGTTGAAAAAGTCAAGGCAGCTGCGGCAGAGGCAGCAAAGAATCCTGCAGCTAATGGAGCAGCATCAACCGAAGTCACAAAATCAGACAAGCCAGTAGTCCAGCTCTTTGTAATGAGCCAGTGCCCGTACGGAGTTCAGGCTGAAAATTCAATGAAGCCCGTTCTTGACGCACTTAAGGACAAGATATCATTCGAATTAAGATTTATCGCAAACGCTGACGGAAAGGGCGGATTCTCATCGCTTCACGGACAGGCAGAAGTTGACGAGGACTTAAGGCAGGTCTGCGCTGCAAAGTATTATCCTGCTGCTTATATGGATTATGTTATTTGCAGAAACGCAAACATCAGAAGCACTGACTGGCAGGCGTGCGCAACCGAGTCAAAATTAGATTCCGCGAAGATTAAAACATGCTCTGAAGGTACTGAAGGAAAAGCGCTTCTTACTGAAAACATCAAGCTTGCTGATGAGCTTAATGTCGGCGGCTCGCCAACAATAAAGATAAATTCCGGAGCTTACAACGGCCAGAGAACAGCAGACGCATTCCTTGGCGGCATTTGCGCGGCATTCAACAACGCGCCAGCCGAATGCTCTAAGGCACTAGGCGCTTCTGCGGCACAAACCGCAGAGGTCCCTGCAGGCGGATGCGGAGCTTAAGTTATAGTTGGCAGACCTGATTCATCGCCAATTATTTTGCGCCATATATCGTCTATGGTAGTAGGTATTATATTGTATATCTGCATATCGAAGAGTTCTGGATGTATATGGCGCGGGCTTACCCGAAAATTATTGCAGCCAGGCAGCACTGGAAGCTGCCCGACTATTATTTTATTATCATATTCTGGTTTGCATACGATCTTTTTTAAGCCGTCGATTATTTCGTGATGCCATAGCAATTCTGTTGAGCCATAATGTCTTTCGCCTGAATTATTACCTATGATTAATATGCATGTCGGCCCTTCTTCTGAAGATGTATGCCCTTCATTTCCCAGCGCGATTTCTATTGCAATTTGTGCGCTTTCAATGTATTTTCTCGTGCCGAAGTTGCCGCCGCCTATCATAAAGCCCCCGCTTTTGCCATAATCTGCCGGGTCAAAAGAATCGAGAAAAAGATATATGTTTTTCGGGCTGCTTTTATATTCTTTGCTCAGTCTTTCCATTTCTTTTTTCGTCAGGTGTGCTGCCTTTACCTCATTGCCGCTTATTTGGCTCATTGTGTCTGCGAGTTCTTGCGTGTATTTTTTTGCACGCTTATCAACATCCGTCTGCGGAATATCTGCCGCTGTGATGTCCGGCTCTTCGGTTTTCCTTTCGTTAAGTTCCGCAAGCAAAGAGGCGCCGCAGCCATAGTGTGACTCTGGAACATTCACGCCTGCAGCTACATATGCTTTCGCTGTTAATTCTATGTTTTCAGGATGCATGCAGCCAAGACCTGGATCGCGGACATCGCGCGTGTACTTATGGTACTTGTCTTTTTGCGGTATTCTGTAGTCCATGCATGCTGCGGCTATTGCTTGTCTATCTTCTAAGTCATCATTTTCAGCGGCATCGCTGCCGCTAAGATTAAAAAGTTTATTCATCTTACCACCCTTTTAGAAGCAGTCCTTTTGTTAACATTTACGGAGCATCAAAAACTACCTTACTAAAATTCAACCTAAGCATTTTGTCATTGAAGATTTATATAGTTTTACGCAATTTTTAGAATTAAGAAAAAATTTCTGGCGCGCCCAGTTCAGACGCGCCAAAGATATTATTTAATCAGTTTCTATTCTTGGCAATTCTTCTTTCACGGCCGCAAAATCGGCCGGCGCTTTAAGCGACCTCGACTTCGTCGAGGTCACAGGTTTAGTATGGAGCTTAATCTACCTCAATTCTCGGAAGCTCCTCTTTCATTCCCTTTCTCTTCCTTATTGCAAGAACTGTCCTGTCCTGCATGTCGTTCGGAAGCTTCTCATAAGTAATGTCTATAAGCGACTGGAAGCCTCTGCCGCCTGTTGCAGACTTAAGCGCGCCTTCAAATCCGAACATTTCTGCTACCGGAAGCTTGCATTTGATAACTGTCATTCCCGAGTCCTCAGTCATCTCAAGAATCTGGCCTCGCCTGTTCTGCACTTCGTTCATGACGTCGCCTATTCTTTCCATAGGCGTGTCGACTCGAAGTATCTGTTTTGGCTCAAGAAGCCCTGCTTTTGCATCGACCATGGCGTTCTTTATCGCGCCCTTGACTGCTGGAAGCACCTGTGCCGGGCCTCGGTGTATTGCGTCATCGTGAAGCTTGGCATCTGTGAGGTGTATCAGCATTCCTGTTACCGGCTCGCCTGCAAGAGGTCCCTGGTCGCTGATTTCATGGAATGACTGCACTACAAGCTCCATAACTTCGCTGAGCTGCACAATACCTTTTGTGTCGTTCAGAAGTATGTTTCCTTTGTATAGGTCGACTACTCTTTTTGCTTCGTCGCGGTCCATTCCTGCAGCCACCAATTCTTCGACAGTGGATTTGACATCCTGCTTTCGGACTTTTCCTTCTTCTACAAGCCCCGCATTCATTGCGGCAAGTACGCTTTCAGGCATCGGAGTCACCTTCACATAGAATTTGTTGTGCTTGTTCGGCGACTTGCCTTCGTATTCGTTTGAGCTGTTGAAAACGCTTTCTTTGTATATGACAATCGGCTTGGAAACAATTATGTCAACACCCCTATCGCGCAGGAATCTTTCGATTTTTGCGTCTATGTGAAGCTCTCCCAGTCCGGATACCAGAGTCTCGCCCGTACTTTCGGATATTTTTACAGCGATGGTGGGATCTTCTCTTGATCGTTGCCTTAGAAGCTCAATCATCTTTGGCAGGTTTTTGACATCCTTTACTTCGATGCATTTTGTTACGACCGGTTCGAATATATGCTTTATGCTTTCAAATGGCGCGGTTTTTACTTCTGCAGAGCACAATGTCTCCCCTGAGAACGCCTTTGAAAGCCCGGATATTGCAATAATGTTTCCGCATGAAATCTCGCCTAGTTGTATTCTTCTCGGGCCCGCATAAACGCCGACTTGCTGAACTCTTTCATCAGATTCCTGGCTCACAAGATATACTGCCTGGCCTTCCCTGATAGTTCCTGAAAAAAGCCTTACTGTGCTGATGCTTCCTGCATGCGCATCCACGCTGACATTGGTTATTACACCAACAAGAGGGCCGTTCGGATCGCAGTTCGCCATTGATTTTCCTTCAGGGCTGTCAGGCTCTCCGGTCCAGATTTTTTTCATCCTGTATCTCTGGGCTTCTGCAGGGCTTGGGAGGTGGTGAGTTACCGCGTCAAGAAGCACTTCGTATGCTTTTGCCTTCTTTGCGAATTCTTTCTCAGTCCCGCCGTTTACTGCATCGAAAATATCCTTGAATGTGATTCCGGATTTCTTCATGAATGGTATTGAAATAGCCCAGTTGTGGTACGCCGATCCGAATACCACTTTACCGGAATTTACGTCAACCATCCACTCTGCCTGGCGCTCAAGAGGCGCGTATTTTTTGATAAGCGTGTTCACTGAAGCGATATGCTTTGCAAGCCTTTGCTGGACTTCCTCAGGCGATAGTTTGAGTTCTTTTATCAGACGGTCGACCTTGTTTATGAACAAAATCGGCTTTACCTGCTCTTTTAACGCCTGTCTCAGGACTGTTTCTGTCTGCGGCATTGCGCCTTCAACTGCGCAAACCACAACAACACAGCCGTCAACAGCTCTCATTGCTCGTGTGACATCTCCGCCAAAATCTACGTGGCCGGGAGTGTCTATTAGGTTGATTACGAAGTCTTTATTATCTACGTTGTGAATCATTGATACGTTTGCAGAATAAATCGTGATGCCTCGTTCCTGTTCCTGCTTGTCAAAGTCCATGAAGCACTGCTTTCCTGCCAGGTCGCTTGAAATAAGCCCTGCTCCTGACAGTAAGTTGTCGGAAAGCGTTGTTTTTCCGTGGTCAATATGCGCGCAAATCGCAATATTCCTGATTTGTTTTGCATCTTTGATAATTGTTTTTAGGTCGTCGATAAAACTTGCTCGTGCCATTTTCAGCCATCTCCATTAAACATTTGCATTTCGCTCTGGGCTGAAAAGCCGAGAGCGATGCAAACAACGGTTCCCAAGGCATCGCGAACGGATTTTTCGCCATTAACCAGATGCATTGGGCGAAAACCGCCTCGCGTATTGACGCATTAGGTTAAAATCAGAACTTACCTTATGTTCTCTCGGAAGGTTTTTAAAGGTTGTGGAAACCTAGAAAATTCTCATTGATGCGTTATTCAGTGGAGGGAGGATATCTTTAGGAGCCATAATACGTTCCCCATAATTCCGTTCTGTTGCGGCACTTATAACAGAACGACGTTCATCTTTATCGCTAAAACCAACAGCAGCAAATGGGATTCCAAAAATCTTTGACATGATCTTTGCAGCTTCTTCAGAAATCTGCGTAATGGCATTAATTTCAAGAGGCCATGTTTTTTTTACATCTTTTGCATATGTTGGTTGAGCGACTAAGCTATAGCTGTCCTTGGATTCTCCGCTATGATACACTACAATCGCTTTCGGAATTTCTTTACTCATAAATAGCTAAGAAATTTTAAAATTTAAATATCTGTCTAAGTAGAACTATTTTGTTTTTCAGGCCACCTGTCAAGGGTTCGGATCCTGCAATGGTTTGAAAACAACGGAATTGCTCCGGTAACATTCGGTCCGAACCCCTGCTTTTCATGAAAATTCTTGCGAATTTTCAAGCTTTTGAACCCAAGACAATTGTCAATGGTTCAAAATGGCGCGCCAAGCGGCAACTCGAAGCGCCTCAGGAAGCCCCTTTGGGATAGATTGAATAATTTATACTATAACACTAAAGGAATTTTTACGGTCATCCTAGAAATATTTTGGAATCATCCCGCATTAAGCAGTTCTTAGGTATAGCGCATTAATGCAGGATACAAAATATTTTGTGGACACTGACACAAACGTATGCATAGAACTCCAGACTGTTGTTTGTGCCATTTATCTCACAAAAAGTATATGTGTGCAACTAGTATATATAGATTTTTTTGCGCGCAAGAAATGTTCGACAATAAACGTTATATGTATTATTCCGCATATTTTGCCTTAATGATGGTGTTTAGTACGGTTTCGTTTTTAATTTCTCCCGATTCCAATCTTTTTAGAATTCCAAGTTTAACAATAGGTGCCTCATCCATATATTCTTTAGACACATAGACAGCATCTGAAATTTGTCTACTTATTGTATCGCGAGTATGTTCTCTGGCTTCTTTACTCGGTCCGTCAGTAATTTCCGAATAGTTTTCCAATATTCTTTGAATAACTTTCGATTGTTTGGGCGTCATTAAAGAAACATAGTTCGATCCATCCTGTAGATTGAGAAGGCGTTTCTTTCCTTCATGAGTCAATTTAATACTATTTTCTTTTATAATTTCAACGTATTCCGATAATTCAATTAATGTGCGGTCGACATATTTCTGAATAATGTCTGCGTAGGCTTCTGCGCTCAAGGAATTTATGAGTGGTTTAAATGCATTGCTTTCATAAAGATTATTAAGTAAGGCCTTACGCGAAATAACATATTCGCTTTTTAGAAGTTCCGTTATTATTACGTTTTTGTTTTCTATTGGCTTTGTATTTAGCAATTCATTGATAACTTTTTCGTCAGCATCATCAGTTGCTTTTGCAGCAACATCCGAATTTACAAATTCATTATAATATTTTATGAAATCATAATTTTCTTCAATTGTACTTACATAACCTTTTGAGAGAAGTTCAATAAGAGCGCCTTTTGCATTTTCTCGTATTACTCTATTTTTTCCATAAATTAGTGTATCGATTGACAGAATTTTATTAATGCCTTCGATGTCATCAAGTTCGAGCATGCATTGATATACAAATAAATTGTGATCTTCTGGATTTACTAGTTCAAGCTTTCCAGCGTATGTTATGGAAATATCATTCTCAATTTTTGAGACCGTGCCTTTTTTTGTAAAATCTTCTACGGACCTATCAACTATGCCGGACACCAGCACTTTTTTTGCTTCATCGGATTCAATGCCATCAATAAGTGTTTTGAATGTTCCGTTTTCAATAAGGTGTTCTACTAAAACGCCTTCACGAATCGAGAAGTTTGGCGATTTTGCAATCTCGACCAAAATCGGGTTTTCATTATTTGCCATGTGCTCCTTATCTGTCATGCACTTCTTTTAAGTGGTTAATCTTTTTAAAGCTTCATCTTGCGTTTTCTATATAAATTCTCATTTTCAATATGTTTTATGTATTCTAAGGATGTTGAGCAAATTCTCAAGTCAAAAAAAATCACTGTTGGAGATCGGATTAAAATCGATGATTATGAAGGGCTCCTGATGCCGAGGCCTGATGTCGACGATACAAATAACATTGTCCTGAAACTTGACAGCGGATACAATGTCGGGATAAAGTTTGCAAAGGGTGCGAAACTCGAAAAGCTCGAACATATTGCGGTAAAAATCGGCGCAGCACCGCAAGTTCAACTGTCTTTTGACAAATCAAAACCTCCGATATCCCTCATTGCAACAGGAGGAACGATTTCATCGCGCGTGGATTACAAAACCGGCGGCGTTTTCATGCTGATGGAACCTGACGAAATACTGCGTACAACTCCCGAGCTTCGAGATTTTGTCAACATAAAATCTATCAAGAGCCCCTTTAGGATTGCATCCGAAGACATGACCGCACAAGAATGGCAGGAGCTCGCAAAAGAAGCTGCTAAAGAACTGAATTCTGATTCGCGCGGAGTAATCATAACCCACGGTACTGACACGCTGCATTACACATCGGCCGCGCTTTCATTCATGCTTCAAAATCTCAACAAGCCCGTTGCAGTTGTCGGGGCGCAGCGCTCGCCGGACCGCGGAAGTTTTGACGGCGCGATGAATCTTGCATGCGCGGCTCAGTACTGCATTTCAGACATTGCAGAAGTTGCTATTGTGATGCACGGAACGACAAATGATGATTATTGCCTGATTAACCGCGGCGCAAAAGTCCGAAAGATGCACACCTCTCGCCGCGATGCATTCCGGCCCATTAACGCGCTTCCAATCGGAAAAATCTGGCCTGACGGAAAGCTCGATGTAATTGACGGAAATTATCGCGCAAGAAACGAAAACAAGGTCGTTGCCGATACAAAGTTCGAGGAAAAAGTCGCGCAAGTCGCAGTCTATCCCGGCGCAGATCCGTCAATAATTGATTTCTATGTCAAGCGCGGCTTTCGCGGAATTGTGATGCAGACAACAGCGCTCGGCCATGTTCCGTGGGCTACAATAGATGCGAAGAAATCCTGGAAAACAGCGATAAAGAACGCGATAAAATCCGGCGTTGTCCTTGTCAGCGCATCCCAGACGTTGTACGGCAGCACGCATCCGCACGTCTACAGGACACTGATTGAAATGGGCGATGCAGGCGTAATTTTCGCAGCCGATATGCTGCCGGAAGTCGCTTATGTCAAGCTCGGCTGGGTTCTTGGGCACACAAAAGATGTGAAGAAGGCGAAAGAAATGTTTTTGACAAACTATGCCGGAGAGATTTCTGAACGGATTGTGGATGAGACGTTTTTGTATTGAGGATGTGAATTCTATCGGCAACCTGTAGAGCATAGCCATTTAAACTCTTATTGGCAAGCGAATTGAGTGATAATGTGGAAACAAAAGAGACAAAAATCAACTTTTCAACAAAACATCCGATTGCAGATGTAGAAACACCGATAGATTTGCCATGTATTGGCGGAACTAAAAAATTCGATTATCTCAAAGGTGAAGTATGTATTGCAGGATTCTTTGTAGATGACAAAATTACACAATTTCTGCTTATGAATAAATCCAAGTCAGCCGAATTCTGTAATAATATCAATAGCTTCTTATCTACAATAAATGGGAAACAATTGCATTCTTTTAACATCAATATGGAAAGCGGATGCTTCACGAACCTTCTCAAAAAATCATTGAGCTTCAATGAAATTCAGCCATTTCACGGAAAAGGTATCAATAAAGAATACTGCTTCGGTTACTTGATTAAGAAAAAACAATGCCTCGACATGAGAGGCATTGTAGGCTTTGACGATCCTCTTAATGGCGATAGTAGCAAGTTACCAGATTATTGGAATAAAGGATTATATGAAGAGTGCAGGCGCCATAATGTCGGATGTCTTGTAAAGGAAGCGAAAATACTACAATATAGAGATTTCTTGATAAAGGAGCACAGTAATCTGCTGGACGGAAATGGTTGGCTGAGGAATGGCGCTTTATTGCCGTCCTTAAAGTGATGTTTTGAGCGTCATGAAAATGAAAACACTATATATTTGTATCTCTGAAATAATCAAAAATATAAGGCCGCTAAGCTAATTTAATTAAATGGAACTCTGGCTTGTCCTCGCGCTGTCATATGCATTCTTGCACGCGCTCGGCACCGTTTTTGACAAGCATGTTTTGAAGACTTATAAAATTGACCCGATTGGTTTATCTACAATACGGTTTCTATTCGATGTTGTCTTTGCATACCTTATTATTTCGGCGCTTGCGATTCCTCTAGAAGGACTTAACATCTCTGTTGTTGCAATTTCTGTTTTATATTTTTTTGCGGCAATATTATTTTTTTACGCGCTGAACTTCGGCGACGTTTCAAAGCTGATTCCATACAGGGATGCAATAGTTGTCCTCCTTTCATTTTTTCTTGCAGTTGTTCTTTTGTCTGAAAAATTTGTTGCGCCTGACTTTGTCGGCGTTCTCGTAATTGTTATCGGCGGCTACCTTGTCTGGACAGATGGTAAATTTATTGTTCCTAAGAGCTCGCCAGGCCTTGCGTTGATAGCTGTATCAGGTGTATTTCTTGCGTTAAATGGCGTAATGGTAAAATCCGCAGTAAGCGATATTTCGCCGCTTGCTCTTTCATTCTTCATGTATGCGCTTGTTGCGCTTTATTTCAGCTTGATTTCGTTCGCTTTCAAGCGAAAAGAAATGATTGAAACAATAAATTTGCTGCGCAGAGAAAAAAAGATTATCCTGCCGATTTTTGGCGCATCACTTACAGCGACTATCGGCGTGGTTTTTCAGTTTTACGCGCTTTCTTTACAGAACGCGGCAAAAGTCCTTCCGGTTTCGGGAACTCTTCCTTTGTTTGCCGCACTCATCGGATGGCTCTGCCTGAAGGAAAAGCATGGGGTTGCGCGCGTTTTTGGTGCGATTCTGCTTGTATTAGGAATTTACATCCTCGGGGTGTAAAGCTGAGAGAGCGCATTAGCGAAGCGAACAGATTTATATTTTGTCGATGTGATTCGAGTATTCTTTTCGCCTAATTTCTAATTCGTGCTCTGCAATTTTTCTGGCTGTATCGGAGTAAAAAAAGTTATCGCGCGCCATCATTTCTTCGCGCTGCACATACAGCTTTTCAAACGTGGTGTTATGCCTTTTTACATCAACCCAGAATCCTTTTTTGGAAAAACGCCATAATTTATCCGCATCCCTTACAATACCCTCGTTTTTTGAGATAAATCCGATGCGGGTATCATGTCCCGAAATTATTTCCAATATTTCGTCGGTTAGCCTGATTTCATAGTGCACTTCGTTAAGAATTTCCCGGGCCAAAGACACCCCGTATTTTTCGTGCTTCTTCTTGACCGCGATTTTATCCTCTTTCGAGATATTTCCGAATATTACGAGCAATTCTTCTTTTGGCACCTTGCTCCATCCGATATCGTGTAATATTGCGGCAGGTATCACGATATTTTCATCGGCGTTTTCAATCTTTACGAGTTGTTTAGCATAATCCAAAACGGTTTTTGCATGTCCTGCATCGTTGCGCTTATCCTGATACGGCAGCGCCAAAGACCAGATTTGTTTGTATATTTCCTCCATATATTGATTCGTTATCTTTTCAGATTTATATTTTACAAATACTATAGTTAAAACATGGACACAATCGTTGTCTGCGGCGCGATAGTTGAAAAAGACGGCAAAATTCTTCTTGTTCAGGAAGGAAAAAAGAGCGCGTACGGCTTATGGAATATCCCTGCTGGGCACATCGACCCTCCGGAGAAAATTACCGACGGTGCAATCCGCGAGATAAAGGAGGAAACCGGCTTTGATGTCCGGCTCGACGGCCTGCTCGGCGTTTATCAATACGTTGTCATGAACGGCCAGAGAATGACCATCCGTTTCCAGTTCAAGGCATCGGTTGTTTCAGGCAAACTAAAGCCGCAGGAAGGCGAAATTTTGGAGGTAAAATGGTTTACTCCAAAAGAAATTCTTGCGATGGAGGATGCAAAGCTGCGCAGCCCGGTGAATAAAGGCGTCTGTGCGCGATTTTCTCGCAGGAAAGTTGTATCCGGTTGATGCGTTAAAATATCTAAAATGAGTGATTATGTTTGAATCCAAATTCAAATTAAAGCATCGCGGCTGCTGGACAGGCGGGCTTTCGAAGTTCAGGAGTGAATTTCTGACGCACATCACAGTCAGCCTTGCAAAGGATTTTGTGCAGGATATTACAGAAATTTCGCTTGCAAAAGGCGAAGCCGAGGCAATTAAAAAATATTTCGACAAGTCGCCGATAATCGCAGAGTGGAATATTCTCGAAGAAACAGAAAAAAAGCTTATTGTGCAGGTTTTTACTGATACATCAAACATCAAATTCAAGTCAGTTGTTCATACAATTCTTCAGAATAACTGCTTTGTTTCGCGAAAAGTTTATCTTGCCGAAGGATGGGAAATCTGGACAATTGCCGCGCCGGAAAAATCTGCGATAAAAAACGCAATTGAGGCGATAAAGAAACTCGGCGCGCTGGAAATTCTTTACGTCAAAAAATCCACGTTCGACGGCTTTAATCTCTCGGAGCAGCAGGAAATGGTGCTGAAATGTGCCGTTGCGCGCGGCTATTACAATTGGCCGCGAAAGATTTCCGCGCAGGACCTGGCGAAAAAACTCGGGCTTAACAAGGCGACACTTCTCGAACATTTGAGAAAAGCGGAAATAAAAGTTATGAACCGCGAGTTTAGCGCGTAAAATACAACGAAATACCCGTAAGGATTGGGTATAGACATAAGCCGTCCGGAGTTCTACATCTTGTTGGTGATTATATGCCAACAGCAAAAGAGCTAAACTTGAAAATAGGAGATGTTGTAGAGATGCATGGATTTGGATTCCCTAGAAGATACAGTGATTCAGCTATCGGACTTTACATGGAAAATGTCAAAATAGAAGTTGTAAACGTTGACGATGAATACCGCAATGTGACTGTCAAATATCTGGAAAAATCAAAACTCGCAGGCACTGAAGAAGGCGACATAAGTAGGGTTACAAATCCGCAATACTGCGGTTTTTATAGACCGAAAAGTAAATCTAATGTGTGATTCCTATGAAACGCGACGAAGCAGAGCAGTTGGTAAAGCAGCACGTAAACGGCGAATTTCTCCTGAAGCACATGTATGCGACAGAAGCTATAATGCGCGCCTCAGCGCAAAATCTCAGTGAAGATGATGCCGAAAAATGGGCTCTGTGTGGCCTTTTGCACGATATAGATTTTGAGAAAACAAAGGAAAATCCTGTAGAGCACGGCGTCCTTGCGCAGGAAATCCTTAAGGATATGGCAATAGATCCCGAAATTCTTCGGGCGATTCTTGCCCACAACTCGATGATTGTAAATCCGGTTGCGCGTGAAACAAAAATGGAGCACATGCTTGTTGCCGCGGATTCAATGACCGGCCTCATTATTGCGTGCGCGATGGTGAAAGAAAAAAAGCTTTCAAATGTGACCGAGGATTCCGTAAAAAACGCGTTCAAGAAGAAAGGCTTTGCTGCCGGCTCAAAGCGCGAGAATATCATGGAATGCGAAAAAGCAGGAATTCCTTACGGCACGTTTGTGGAACTCTCGCTTAGGGCAATGAAAGAAATTTCGGAGAAATTGGGGTTGTGATTTGATTTCTAAAATTCCACCTGGTCGATTCGCCATTTTGGATTGATGTTTGGTTCGGGAATTTTTTGATTTCCCTTATTTTTGTAAGCTAGGATGCCCGTCCATGCAATCATTGCGCCGTTATCGCCTGCGAATTCGCGCGGAACAGCAAAAAACTCTGCGCCGCGCTCTTTGCACATAATAGAAAGCATTTCTGCAAGCCTTTTGTTTGCTGCAACTCCTCCTGTGAGAAGCAGCGTGTTTTTTTCTGTGTGGGCAAGCGCGCGTTCCGTAACTTCCGCAAGCATTGCAAACGCAGTTTCCTGGAAAGAAAAGCACAAGTCCTTTAAATCAAATTTTTTGGATTCGAACTTTCTTATGACGTCGGTGCAAAGCCCGGAAAACGAGAAATCCATTCCCTTGACAGTGTATGGCAGCGGGATATATTTTCCGCCCCGTGCAAGCTTTTCAACTTCAGGCCCGCCCGGGAAAGGGATGCCTGTTTCGCGCGCGAATTTGTCAACTGCGTTTCCTATTGCGATGTCAAGCGTTTCGCCGAAAACGCGATATTTGCCTCCGGAAAATCCGATTATCTGCGAATTTCCGCCTGAAACATAAAGCACAAGAGGGTCCTTTGCGCCGGTCATAAGCTTTCCTATTTCGACATGCGCAAGGCAGTGGTTGACAGGAACTAACGGTTTACCTGTCTTTTCAGAAAGTTTTTTTGCAAAATCTAATCCAACAGCAAGGCACGGTGAAATTCCAGGGCCTGCGCTATAGGAGATTATGTCGATGTCAGAAAGTTTTAGTTTGGCGTCATCCAGCGCCTTTTGCAGAATAGCTTCTGCAACTGCCTTGTGATGGTCGCGCGCCTTCGACGGATGGATGCCGCCTGCTTCGGGTTTGTATATGTCGCGCGCGTTTGAATAAACTTTTCCTTTTACAACCGAATGTTGTAAAGCCGAGAGCGAGCTTTGCGAAGCGACCGGATTGTCGTCTATGATTCCGATGCCGAATGTGTGCGCAGTTGATTCGATGCCCAGAGAAATCATATTCTTTATTTCATATTCAAATTAATAAATTCCGTTTGAACGTTCTATTTTGACGGAAATTTTCTTTTTGTTGAAAATTCTAAAATTTCTATTTTTTCCGAAATTTTTAGATTGATTTATAAATTTTGTACTGCACTATTTGGCAGTGGGAAAATGAATGATGATGAGATAGATATATTAACAGCGGGTTCTAATGATTTCTATGCACGGGTGGCTGCTTTAGAGGGAATATTTCAGGAAATACTGAAACCTCTCAAAGAGGGTGATGTTCTTCTTATGGAGGGCGATAATGGCGCTCGGTCATATATGGGTCTTTGGGACGGATTCTACATTCCTAAAGAACAGCGCAATGGAAGTGCGAAAATTCCGTTCGTACTAAATAATAAGTCGGGTGCTGGTTTTGGCATACCAATAAAATTTCAAAATGGAACGCTCAGAGAAGTTATTTATAATAGCTTTAAAGAAACATCTTCCGAGAACGTTAACTTGACAGAAGATACCTGTGCCATATATTCTGATTTCAAAGCATACGCCGGAACAGATGACGTGGATAAACAATTACGTTCAAAACAACATAATACAACTTTTAAAAAATTTCTCGAATCTCTTGGAGACTATAGGAACGAAAAACAGAATATGGTCGTTTCCTATTATGAGGATATTTTAGCAGATTCTTTTAAAGACATTCGTGTTCGTATAAATGCTTTGAGCGCATTGTCCCGCGATGTGATATGCTCGCTAGAGGAGGGCGACGAACTTCGAATAGAGAATGATCTAAATGGCGCTCCATCATATTCAGGAATTGTGAAAAAAGTATGCCTTCCACCAGAAACATATAAAGGAACTGCAGCAATTCCATTTTTGCTTGATGAATATGGTCTTGGCATACCGGTGAAATTTAAATCGCCGATAAATCGAGGTATCATCTATTCAGATTCTATATTATCTGTCAGAAAACGCGGCGGATAAATAATTACATATTTCATTAGGATACAACTTTTGAGAAATTGTTGAATCGCTTGGAAAAATATGAACGAGCTTTTCTATATTCATCAATTTCCGATACTAAGTTTACATAGTCGATTCGATGCCGAGAGAGCATATTATAGATTTTTATTTCTGCTTAATAAATAGTATTTATGTCAAATTATCGCGAAAAGACTGCAAAAGTAGTCGGCGCGGGAAGCGCACTTTTTGCGGCAGCAGACGATTTTGTCCGCGGAAATATTTTTGAAGGCCTGTTTGAAGGTGCTATATTCGGAGGGCTGGGTTACTTTACAGTTCACGCTTTAGGATACCTTGCGGACTGGATTAGTGGCGGCAATGAGAAAAAAGCACAATCCAATGACGCGATTTATAAGAAGCTGACTGCCTGAGGCTTTTATTTTTCCTTCTCCCATTTATAGTATGTCACTAAGCAAATACCAGTCATGGGACAACCCGCGCTGCGAGATTCTGAAAGCTCTTGCAGAGGCAAAGCCCATGAGCAATAAACTCTGCCTTGAATGCAAAGGCGGAAGGCTTTTATGCGGCAGGGAGTCATGCCCCCTACTTTCGAAAATCCATATCCAGAGCCCTATTGAACAGACTCTCAAAAAAACAATGTTCGGTCCGTCCCCTCCGTCTTTGTTTGTCGGCTGGATGGGGTATCCGCATGTTTTTGTCGGGCCGATGGTTTCATTAGATGCAGAAAACGCACAGCATCTGGATAATCCTGCGGAGTGGTACGGCGCGGATTTCAACGAGATAATTCACATGCGCTCGAATTTGGCGCGCTCAAAGACAAAAGAGCATATCAAGTCAAACAGCCGCATTGTTATGGATGTGCAGGAATTGACACTCTCAAAATACAGCGTTGACGTAGAGCTGGAATTCAAAAAGGCGCCGCATTATTCCTTGTCATTCTCGCCGATTTCCCAGCCTGTCGGCCCTACAGGAATACTTGAGAAATTCAAGATTGCGGGAAATGTCCACATACCGCAGAAAGTGGAGAAAGTCGTAACTGACGAGCTGAAATCTGTAGACTCCGCATCTTTGCTTTATGGAAAAAATTTCGACGTCTATTATATTTCAAAAGTCCTTTCTGCCGGAATTCTCGGGATGCAGAAGAACAAAAAGTTAGTTCCGACACGCTGGTCGATAACAGCAACAGACGACATTCTTGCAAAAGAGATGCTGAAAAAAATCCGCGATTATCCGAAAGTAAATGAATTCTCGGTTTATTCAAACACCTATCTTGACAATCATTTCGAAGTTCTTCTGATGCCCGGAGCATGGTCCTTTGAGCAGTTCGAGGCATGGTCGCCCAATACTTTATGGACTCTTGCGATGGACAAACCTACGATAACGCAGGAATCCGAGGGATTTGATGGAAGAACAAAGTACGCGATAAAAGAAGGCGGCGGATACTATGCCGGAAGATTTGCAGTCTGCGAGCAATTGGAAAAAATGCACAGGCAGGCAACTGTTGTGATTTTCCGCGAGATTTACGAAAGCTATGTGATGCCTGTTGGTGTGTGGGAAGTCCGCGAAAATGTCCGCCATGCATTCGAGAGCAAGCCGCGCAAGTTCAACACAATGAAAGACGCGCTTGCGGATATCAAGGCGCGCCTTCACATTCCGATGGATGAATATTTGAAGAAAAGCGCGCTTTTGCGGCAGAGAAAACTGTTTGATTTTTAAGCGAAGCTAAAAAACCTCCACCTCATTGGGTGTTCACAAATTCATCAGGTGGTTCAGACCCTCATGTGACGATCTTAAAATCATTGGTGGAGAAATAGTATTATGTGCGCTTATTTAAAAGCCTCTATGCTGCTCTTTTTGCCGTGTCTTTCGTGTCATCCCGTATCTCGATTCCGGTCTTTATTGCTTCGCGGACTATAGAAGCTCGTCCAGCCCGTTCTTTGAATTCTTCGGGAGTGAAGCAGACAAAATCCACCGGATAATTCAGGTTCCAGTAGTTATACATCTTTGCGCCGCGTTCGATAAAATCCATGCTCCTGAATTTGCTGCTTACGATAATAAGGTCTATGTCGCTCCATTTATGCGGCTTTCCGCTTGCCCGGCTTCCGAAAAATATCATTCTGTCAACCGGAAAATCCTTTGAAATATTCATTTTCACTTTTCTCAGCTGGCCTACGATAGTTCTTTTTCCGTCCATATTATAACACCTTTCACATAATCCAAAAAAGTCTTATTCTTGTGCCGTATCTCTTTTATTTCGGGAACATCGGGATATCTCGTGTAGGTATACGCGAGAGTCAAATCTTTTGCATGTTCTGCAATTTCTTTCGGAGCCTTGAGATTTTTTGCGAGAAGTACGAGGTCGTGCGTCTTTATGAGTTCGTTTTTTCTTTCAAGAAAAAGCGCTTTCAGGGCTTTCTCCGCCGCCTGCTGGCATAAGAAAATCGAAACAGCATGCTTTTCTCCTTCGAAATTATATTTTGCAGCATCCAGATCTTCTTTTGCCTTAGCGAGCCAATTTTTAGCTTCTTGTTTCATAAAACACCAGTTACATATATCTTGATTTACGCGATTAATAAACATTTTGCAAGTTCAGAACAATGACACAATCCACGCCTTAATTCTGCACCACCACCCGCATTCGGCAAGAAGCGGCGCGTCAGCCACTTTTTCCGGCGCGCCATTGTCAGCAAGAATCTGTTCAAAGGCGCTGGCATACTGCACCATATTTCCGTAATTTTCGCTTGCGTCGCACGCTTCAATTGTCCAATTGCTCCCGTCATTTGCATCGAATTTCTTCTCGACCTTTCCCTCGAACGGCTCGTGGCACTTGTTGTAATCCTCTCCCTGCGTTCTGTGCCAGAAGACGCGCGAGTCGAAATAATAGTGCGATGCGATGCCAATATCTTTCCAGCGTTCGCATCCTGTTTTTGACCGGGATTCTTCAAGCCAGTAATCCATTTTCAGAAGCGCAGGGCAGCTATTTTTCTTCGGGCAGGTAAAGTAATCCGAAGGCGCGCATTCAACAGAAACATTATAGCAATGGTGGTTGATTGTGTCCTTAAAATCGCGGTCCGGAATAACTGCAGCATCGCGTATTTCAGAAATGCACCCGCAGCCATAATCCCTGCAGACTTTTTCAGCCAATGTGGAATGCGTCTCCCACTGCCATGCAGACGCACCCGGAGAAACCAATAGTATTAGGACAAAAGCCGAAATTACAGCCGCTTTCATAGCGTTTTATTCGAAGCGCTGATTTATAATACTTAAGTGCAAAATAGATTATTATGCTTTACGAATCCGCGCTTTTCTTAATCGCGCTTGCAGGCTCTGCAGTAGGCGGCTGGATTGACTTAAAGACAACGGAAATACCTGACAGCGTGCCTCTTTCAATGGCTGCAGCAGGGCTTATTGTTCATATTATTTACGCGCTTTTTACCGGCGTCTGGACAAATGTCTATTATTCAATCGGTGTCGGGATTTTATTCCTTATTTTCGGATACATCCTTTACTACACAGGCCAGTGGGGCGAAGCAGATGTTCTCCTTCTTGCAGCGGTCGGTGTTGTAATTCCCCAGCCCCTGTCTTTTTTCGCAAAAAATATGTTCATGGATCCGGGATTTTCTTTTCCGGCGATTTTCATCCTGAACACATTTATAGTGGGCGGAATATATTCCCTCATTTATTCGTTTGCTCTTGCGTTCAAGAACAAGTCAATAGTTCCTGAATTTTTCAAATTGCTCAGGAACAGCGGAAATCGCTTCACAAAAATTGCAGTTGTAGTGTTTTTTGCTTCTTTTTTATCCATGCTTATTTTATCCACGGTCTTTACAATTAACTTATCTTCTGCGCTGTTATTCTATGATATTCTTGTCATGGTACCTGCGATTATAGCTATTTTTCTTTTCTACACATTCGCCCAGACAATAGACACCGTTGCTTTCAAGACATTGGTGAAAACAAAAGATCTTAAGGAAGGCGATGTTCTCTCAGAGGATGTTGCAGGGCTTTCAAGCAAGCTTTACATAGGCATCACAGCAGACCAGATAGAGAAAGTTCGAAGAGAAAAAAAAGAGGTATGGATAAAAGAAGGCATCCGGTACGGCCCTACATTTTTCCTTGCATTGGTCGCCACATGGCTTTTTGGAAATGTGATTTCCATGCTCGTGGCCATCCTTTGAGCAATTTTCGAATAATTTTATAAGCTCACCGATTCAAAGAATAGTTTATGAGCTCTCTTTTTACTCAGTTTTTGGCGTTCCTTTTTTCATCTATCCCGCTTTATTTCGCTTTAAGGCTGATAAAGGGTAAGGCAAAGAAAGTTACATTTACAAAAGTTTTTCTTGTTAACATCCTTGTCGGGGCGGTCGCATCTGCCGTTTCTTCATCATTCGGAATTTTGGGCGGAGTGATAGCTTTTCTTCTCGCGCTTTTCGTATACAAGGAAATGTTTGAGATCGACTGGCTTACGGCATTTCTTGTATGGCTCATGCAGATTATTATCGTGGCTTTGATTTTATGGGGGCTTATACTTCTTGGAATATCGCTCATTTTTCTTTGAATTCTAATAGTCGGATTTTTAAAACTCAAAGAGAATTATATTTATGCAGGACGAACTTCTTCCGATAAAAGGCATTCTTCCCATGACCACAGTAGATTACAAGGGAAAGATCGCATCCACAATATTTCTTCAGGGATGTAATTTCCGGTGCCCTTTCTGCCACAATCCCGAGCTTGTATTAATTTCTGATGCGGGTGCAACGGACAGCACTCTTTTAAAACCGGACGAAGTTATTTACTTTCTTAAGGAAAATAAGGAATGGGTTGATGCAGTTTGCATAAGCGGAGGCGAGCCCACAATTCACAAAGGCCTTCCCGAATTCATATCACAACTTAAAAAAGCAGGCTTTTCTGTAAAAATACAGACAAACGGGACAAATCCGAAGATGCTGAAAAAATTGATTGACGAAAAGCTTCTTGACTACATCTCAATGGACATAAAAGCACCTATTGAAAAATACGAGCTTTTCGCAGGCGCGAAACTGAACAAGGAAAGCATAAAGGAAAGTGCGGCGTTGATTATGGCAAGCGGCATAGAATACTCGTTTCATACAACTGTAAGCCCTGAATTAAATCTGTCCGACATAAAGCAAATCGGCATCTGGCTGAGCGGCGCGAAAACATATTATCTGCAGCAGTTCCGGCCTGAAAAAACACTGGATCCGGAATACGGGAAAAAAATACCGCGCAGCACAGAGGAACTTAATGAAATGGCGGATTCGGCGCGCCCTCACTTCGGAAAAGTGATACTGGAGGGCGTTTAAATAAATCCCTGAACAACGAATAAGCTTATATAAGTTGAGGGTTATATTTTTCTAAGACTTGGGTGACAGTTATCTATTTCAATTACAAGAACGTCAAGACATTCATATTTGATTTAGACGGGACTGTGTGGAACTGGAACCACCTTTTTCCGAACATGGCTGAGACAATAAAGAAGCTGAAAGCAAAAAACAGGAAAATATTCTATGTTTCTGATAACAACATACTCTCCCGCAAAGGGCTTGCTGAGCGTCTGACACAAATGGGCATACCTACAGATACAGAGGCCATAGTAACTGCGCCTTATGCTGCTGCGCGATATTTAAAAGAGAAGAAAATAAAATCCGTTTATGCAATCGGCGAAAAAGGGCTTATGGATGAGCTCAGCAACTTCAATATTCAGATATCTGAGAAATCAGAAATAGTTCTTACATCTATTGACCGGGGATTTACTTTCTGGAAGCTGAAAACTGCCTGCGACCTCATAAGAGATGGAGCAAAGCTTTATTCAACGGGCTCGGCACCGCTTTGGCGCGTCAATGGCGATATCCTCCCGGCAGAACTGCCGATACAGAAGGCTATCGAAGTCGTCACAGGCGAAACCGCGACAATCCTTGGCAAGCCGTCGGATTACCTTAAAAAAATAGTTCTTGAGGAATTTTTCCTTTTCCCTGAAGACACGCTCTTTATCGGCGATGACATAAAAACAGACATGCCGTTTGCGCATAAATGCAGCTTCAGGAGCGCATTGGTAACGCACGGCCTCACAAGCCACAAAAAGGCTTTGGATGCTCAAGGCGATGAAAAGCCCGATGCGATAATCAATGACATAAAGGAGCTTGCGAATTTGATTTGATGTCATTCATGCCCCGATGCAGAGGGGCAGAAAGCTATTATGTTACTATGACAATTTATTGTAGTGGTTTTTGATGGCGCGCGTTCTTGTAAGTCCGTTGTCATGGGGCCTCGGTCATGCCAGCCGCGATATACCCATAATCCGCGAGCTTAAGCGCCACGGTCACGATGTGACTGTTGCGGCATGCGGAGGGGCTTTTGAGCTGCTTAAAAAAGAGTGCCCGGACTGCTCTCATATGTATCTCGAAGACTATCCGGCGCCTTACAGCTCGACAAAATATTTTTTGCCGAAATTTTTCGCAAACATACCCAAGCTTCTTCAGTATCTTGCAAAGGAGAAAAAAATGTTCAATTCGGTTCTTGCGAAAAACAAGTACGACCTGATAATAAGCGACAACCGGTTAGGTATTTATTCAAAAGAAATCCCGTCTGTTTTTATAACTCATCAGCTGCGATTCAGCGTTCCGTACTATATAAGGCCGCTAGAAACCGTTTCAGAGTACGTGAATGCGTATCTTTATGCAGACTTCGACCGTATCGTAGTGCCTTCAAACAAACCCGGAGCCAACTGCATAAGCGGAAAATTGTGCAAATCCGAAAGAAAAATCATGAACGAAAAGGCGTATTATTCCGGAATTCTTTCGACAGCAAGAAAGCTGAATGTTGCACAAAATCTGGATTATTTGTTCATAATCTCGGGGCCGGAGCCCCAGCGCACAAAGCTTGAACGCATAATACTCGAACAGGCGGGAAATCTTTCCGGCAAAAAAATTGTGCTGTTGGGCAAACCGAAAGAGAATTTCGAAAAACATCCCGATGCGGATACGGTTGTAAAATCATATGTAAGCGACACTGAAAAAAACATGCTCATGAACCGCGCTAAATTCATAATCAGCAGATCCGGCTATACCACGATGATGGATATCGCGGAGCTGGGGAAAACACGCGGTTTATTCATTTCGACACCGGGGCAGACCGAGCAGGAATATTTGTCAGACTATTACGAAAAAAAAGGCTGGTTTTTCTCAAAAAACCAATACGAATTGAATCTTTCAAAAGATGTTAAGGAAGCGAAAAAATATTCCGGATTTCCTGCATTTCCGAAATCGGATGATAACGTAAAGCGGCTTTACAAAGACGTTTTTGCGGTTTATCTGGATTAGCGCGCCGCGTCTTCAAGAAGGCGTTCTATCGTTAATTGTACAGCTTTTTTGCTCGTGCATTTCGGCTTCCATCCGAGTTTCGATATTATGGAAATGTCAAGATGCATTTTCGGGACATCTCCGGCCCAGCCTCGCGTTCCGCCAGTATATCTTATTTTGGGCTTAAGCCGCATTGTTTTTATCAGTTCCTCTGCGATTTCAATCACGCTGATAGTGTCTCCGGAACTTAGGTTAAGTATATTGGTTCCGTTGTCGGATTTTTCCACTCCGGAAAGTATTCCCGATATGCAATCGGCTATATAGACATATGATTTGCTTTGCATGCCGTTTCCGAGAATCTCGAGCTTTTCCGGATTATCCCGGAGCTTTTTTATGAAATCGACAATAATTCCGTGGGTTTCACGCGGCCCTATGACGTTTCCGAAGCGGTAAATCCAGCATTTCATGCCGAATGTGTGGCAATATGCAGTAATAAGTGCCTCCGCGCCGAGTTTTGACGCGCCGTAAAGCGATATCGGAATCATCGGGCCGTAGCCTTCTTTTGTCGGCATCTGCTTAGCATCACCGTAAACCGTCGATGTCGATGTAAATACGATATTTTTTACGCCATTTAGTCTCATCGCTTCAAGGATATTTTTTGTAACGAGGAGGTTCTCGTTAAAATGAATGTCCGGATCTGTTGCGCCGAGCCGGACATCAGCATTTGCAGCGAGATGGAAGACGATGTCGAATCCTCTTATGTGTTTTTTTGCAAACGAAAAATCCTTAAGGTTGCCCTCTATCAGAACCGCTTTTTTGTTTACATACTCTCTTTTTCCGGTTGAGAAATTGTCTATTACAAAGACATCGTTTTTTTCGAGGAGTGCGTCCTGCAGGTGGCTGCCGATGAATCCGGCACCTCCTGTGATAAGAATTTTCTTTTTCGATAATTCGATTTTAACCACCACTCAATATGATATGGCTTGCGGAAATTATAAATATTCGTTAAGCGCAAATATTATTTGATACGATGCTTCACAAAATTCACAAAATATATTTTTCCGTATGCGGCGAAGGCTACGGCCACTCAAGCAGGGATATGGCGATTGCGAAAGCGCTGGAAGATTCAGGCGCGCAGGTTCTGATGGGCGGATACGGTTACGTTCTTGACCGCATGAAAAAATCCTTTAAGGCTGTCGAGGTAATGCGCGAAATTGAAATGACCGGGAATGGCGGATCTTTCGACATGAAAGTCACTATATTGAAAAGCAGCAAGCCCGCTCTTGACTTTTCAAAAATAGTTGCCGAAGAAAAAAAGATTATGGAGTCTTTCGGGGCAACATGCGCGATTGCAGACGGCCGCAGCGCGGCAATAGTTGCGGCATTCCATCTTGGCATACCCTGTATCGTTATCGCGAACCAGACAAGTATTGCGCCATTTTTTGCGAAGCATAATTTGTTTCTGCGTTTCATCGGAAAGCAGATTGAAATGTCATTAAGCGCAGGAATATCGCTTGCAGATGACGTGATAATCCCTGATTTTCCGCCGCCGGACACGATTTGCCTTGGCACATTGGGCTGGCAGAAGCACATAAAGAAAAAAGAGACATTTGTCGGTCCCGTGGTTTCTTCGGAATTCATAAATCACAGAAAAGGCGGCGCGTCAGATATAAAAAACCCGTTTGTTCTTACGATTCTTGGCGGCCATGCATTCAGGCTTCCGATTTTTGAAGGCATCATTAAAGCAGCGGAAAAATTCCCGGAAATGAATTTCCTCATATTCACGAAATTCAAAAGCGCATCATATCCAAAGAACGTTATCGTGCGCGAGTTTGCCGACGACATCTCGCAATATATGCGCGCGACAGAACTGATAATCACGCAGGCAGGCCACAGTACTGCAATGGAAATACTCTCTCTTGGAAAGCCCGCGCTGATAATTCCTGACAAAGGCCAGGCAGAACAGGAGCAGAATGCCCGCCGCATGAAAGAGCTTGGAGTTGCGGAGACTTTGGATTATTCAAATCTTTCGCCTGAAAATATTTATGAAAAAATCGGGGCGCTTTTGCGCGAAAAGAAATACAAAGAAAGCGCGAAGAAATATTCCGCTATGGCGAGGAAAATGAATGGCGCGAAGAAAGCAGCAGAAATAATTCTGGAGTATTCTGAAAGGCTGCAGAGATATTGAATGTTCGGATGATTGCAATACACTCATATATCACATACGACCTGCAGCACCCAGCCTTTTTTGTCGCTTGATATTTTCATTTCGTTGTAGGTTACTGCCTTGACATTGTTGTGGGCTTCATATTTTCCATTCAGCCGGTCTCCAAGCGCTGTTGCTTTTATAGAATATTTGCCGTCCGTATCATCGACTTTTGACACGATTATTTCGTGGGCGATAAAACCCTCGCCGTCAAGAAGCACGAGAAATTTAACAAGAAAATCATATAGCAGTGCCTCAAGGCTTTCCGCCTCGGCAGATACCTTTCTTTCGATTATCGGCTTTATCTTTTCCGTGGGTGTCATCACGTTGAACATGGCAAGGGCAGCATTTGCAAATGCCTCCTCAAGCGTTTTTCCGTATGCCTGAAATTTTGCATCCGCTGTTTTCGGGAAAAATTTGAACTGCTCGTTCTTGTTTTTTGCATTTGCCATTCATTTCGCCTCATCCATATTAGTTCCGCTTTCATGCGCCCATACCAGCATGTCGAATTCATCCATGGGTATTCCGGAATGTTCCGAGAATACTTTTAGCTTCTCTTCTATTTCAAGGTATGTTTTTTTTGTCAGGGACGCAGGTACATTATCTATGGCGCCGAGCGCTTTTAAGTTTTTCAGTATGTGCCGGTCAAGTATTGCAAGGCCGCAAAACCCGATATTGCGCAGGAAATGCGATGACTCTTTCCAGCCAAGGCCTTTGAAATAACGGCTGTTGTTTGCGATTTTTTCGCGGAGCTCGTACGCATCGCCTGAAACGTATTTTGACAAATCTATGTTGTCTGCGATAATGTTTGCGCGATTATGCAAGAGAAACTTCTTTTTGTTTTCGCAATACCGTACGCCTTCGACGCATTCGCCGATTATGCCTGTTTGAAGAAAATTGGTATCTTCAAGCCGCTTTTGCGCGTGTCTTCCGGCCTTTGCCGAGCCGTTGGCAGTCATTACGCAATAGCACATTTCGTAGAAAATCGCATCATGCGTTCGTATTTTTTTGAAGTCCGAAAGGCGCCGCTTTATTTGATTCTTTTTTAGTCCATATTCTGCTTTTAGCGCTTCAATATCCATTATTTAAGCCACCTGTTGAACCATTCGGCAGTTTCTTTTATCACGCGCATCGTGTTGTCATAGCCGACAAAATCGTGGTCTGCCGTGTCTATTATAACCAGTTTTTTCGGCTCGTTCGCATTTTTTATAAGTTCAGCCGAACCCGGAATATCCACCTTATCGTCTGCGGTGCCGTGCAAAACAAGCAAAGGGGCGTTTATCTTTTTTACTTCAATCAGCGGCTTGAATTTTTGCACGTCCATATAGTACTGCTTTTTGATTTTGTGGCTCGCGCGTTCTGAAAATCCTTGTTTTTCTGCAAGCGCAAGATTTTCCTCAAAACGTCCGTCCATCAGCTTATTCAGCTTAGGGTCAACAACAGGCGCAAGAAGCACAACTGCTTTAAGTTCTTTATTCTTTGCTGTTTCCAGAATTACAATCTCGCCGCCAAAAGAATGGCCGACTATGCCGATTCGCTCCCTATTGATTTCCGGCTGTTTTTTCAGGAAATTTATCGCGCATTCGAGATCATCAAGTTCCCGGTTTATTGAAACATCTTCCATTTCTCCTTCGCTGTCGCCATGCCCTGAGAAATCAAACCGCAGGACCGCAAATCCATTTTTGCAAAGCTCTCTTGCGATGCGGACGCGCAAGCGGTATTTTCCGGTTTTATCGCCGGAAAAGCCGTGGCATAGAATAACTGAGGGCAATTTTTGCGAGTTTCTGGCGTTTTCAGGAATGTGCATGACGCCTGCCAGCCTTTGCCCTCAGGAGTTTTTGAAAAATACAGCATTTTCCATGAGAATCACCAGAAAAATATAATTTTCGCCCAGTGCATTGAGCTATGGCGAAAAATCCGTTCGCGACATCTTATGAGCCATTGGGTATGTCGCTCTCGGCTTTTCATTTTTGCTGTGTTTTGTATTGCGCAAAAATGAAAATAGGGTGAGGACCGGGATTTGAACCCGGGTATGGGGATCCACAGTCCCCAGGACTAACCAGGCTATCTTATCCCCACCACAACAATAGGAATATTGCTTGAACTTAATAAATATGCTATTATCGCGATTTCAATACCAATATTTATAAATTGCGCGAATTATTACTGAATGATGAATTCAGATCAGCTCTATGATGAAATTGTCGTTGGGGGCGGCATTTCCGGTATTCTTTCAGCACTTGCATTAGGAAAGCATGGCAAAAAGGTTCTCCTTGTAGAGCAAGAAGGTTGTCTCGGCGGGAATTGCAGAACTTACGAACCTTCAGAGTATCCGGGTTGGCGAGTTGATACCGGCATACATGCGATAACCGAGCTGAGCTCAGGGCCGTTAATTCAAATGAAAGAATACTTTGATCCCGGAAAATTCCCGGAATTTGAGGCTCATGGAAGTTATCTTATTCGCGGAAAAAACGGGGTTAAGAAGTTTCCTTCAACACTCAAAGAATTTTTGAAGCTGGATAATATTCCGACGAGGGATAAAATAATACTTGCTGAAAAGCTTTTGGGTTCGATGATGTCCCGTATGGTATCCGCAGGAAAAGAGACATCAGTTTACGATTTGATATCAAAACACAATCTTGACAAGCGGACCATACAATTCGTTGATGCATTGTCATATCTATTGAGCGGCCTTTCTATGAAAAAAACATCCGTATCAAGGTTTCTTGATGGATGTGGATTTGATTACGGGTCAAATGCGGAGTTTTCAGAAAAACTAACTGGGCTGTGGAATCTCTTCGTTAAGAATTCCGAATATGATGCGCAAGGATATCCGAAAGGCGGCATACAAAAAATAACTGACGGAGCAGCTGAATCGTTTCCAAAAAATGTCGAATATCATGTCGAGGAAAATGTATTTAGTATAAAAAACGAATCTGATGTTTTCTTTGTGTCGACTTCCAAGGGAGATTACTCGACTAAAAACGTAGTTTATTCAGGTCCTGTTCAAGCTCTGCCGAAAATTATTGAGATGCCGAAGGAATGGACGGACCATGTTGCAAAGCTAGAAAAAGCAACAGCGATGACCATTTGGTACGGTTTATCGAAGCCCCTCGATGAATTCAATTACAATGGCTCGGAAGTATTCTTCGATGCCGGTGATGATGAAGTGTTCTATTGGCTTATGCCTGTGCCCGAGCTCGCTCCTCGGGGCAAAGGGCTGATAGGGGTCAGTACAATCATAAATCCTAACGAGTCCGGAAAATATGAGAAACTGCTCCAGAACACGCTATATTCTGTCGTGCCCGGAATAAAAGAAAATATTGAAATGTATCATGTGCAAATTATGCAGCCTGAGAAAGCCGCTGCATCACTCACGCACTTTCCGGGTGTAGAAACCCCTGTTAAAGGGCTTTATGTTGTTGGAACAGACACAGATATGAGAAGCATGGGGGTTACAAGAGCCGCTTATTCTGTTTTGGAATTGCTGAAGTCAAAGAATTTAGGCAATAGCACAAGGCGGGATAAGAAAAATACTGTAATTTCCTGAAAATTATTCCCTAACAACCATTATCGGAATAGCATCTTTTTTGTATTCCTCGCGCGCTATTTTCAGAGGATCCATCTCCTTTGTCTTTACAAGCGGAGGAGCGCCCATAGAAATCTGGAATGCGCGTGCTCCGAGGATTCGTGCTATCTCGAAGCGGTTGTATTGAACGGTTTCTGTTACCATAAATATCTCACAATTCTGTCTTATTAGGATAGGAAGGTTTATAAATGCGATAGTTTGTGCTTTCAGCAGAACTTATGATTTCCATGATGTTTTTGATATCCATTCTCTATAATCTCTTTGCTTTCTCCAATATAGGTTAAAGGATTTGTTATTTCGCGGATGGTTTCTTCATCAAGCATTTCTGTTATCTGTTTATCTTCTAGCAGAACATCCACAAATGGCCTTTTCTCAGTCCATGCCTTTTGGGAAAATTCTGCAGCTAAATGGTGTGCTTCTGCCCTCGTAAGTGGCTTTTTTATTTTTCGTTGGTCTGTGAGCACGGTCATAAGCGGCGATGAAGTTACAACACCAAAAGAGCGCTCAACTCTTTCAATACAGCGGTCAATATTTAGTTCTGTGTAATAAACAGTATTTGCGAGATTCCTGATAACTTCATCCCCCCATTTATATGCAATTTCATGCATTATCCTATCGGATGCAGAATTTGTAAGATCGCGGGCGTAAGCCATATCAATAGAACTTTGCGCAGTAACCACAAAGCCTCTCATGATATTTGCAAATGAAGTCGTCTGTTCTTCTTTTGACGGATTGCCGTTTTTAGCATCTTTGTGAGGCATTGTCGATGATCCGACAGGTTTTCCGGGTTTGACATTTACAAATATGTTTGTATCATCACTGCGTCCAACTGCAATGTATTTTGCGATATTACTCATTGTTTCTGCTGTTCTGCCCATCGCCGATATAAAATCGAAAAGATACTCTCTTCCAGGTACTTGTGCCGCAGCATCCATGCATTTTAAGCCTAAAGCTTCACAGTATAATTTTTGTATTTCTCCAGGATTGTTGACGCCAAGAGATTTTAGTGCATGGTGGTTTCCTGTAGCATCACCCCATTTTCCAACAAGGGATGTGTTATATACATGATACATGTTGTCGATATCAGATTGAAGCATTTCTACATAATGGACAAGGGGTCTTCCTGCGGTTGTTGGAAGTGCGTCATATCTGTGCGTCAAATCCATATGCGGTATGTCTTTCCAGGACATTGCCTTTTCAATCAGAATGTCTCTTAAGTTTTCAAGAGAGTCAATTATTATTTCTGTAGCATCTTTAAGCTGTAGTGCTTTTGCAGTTTCTGTGCTATCCGCGCTTGTCCTCCCTTTATTTATGTGCGCAGCAGCTTCAGGACATATTTCTTTTACTACATCCTCCCATGCAGTGTTTACTGCAACGACATCATGTTGCAACCTTTCTTCATATTCTCGTATCGTCTGCGGGTTTATATGGTCGAGGTCGGCAGTTTCAATCAATATTTTAGCATGCTTTTCGGGAACTATGTCCGGGTAATATGTTGAGAGAATTTTTGTTGCCATCGCTTGGCTTTTTAGGATATATTCAAATGTTGCATTTGGTCCAAATACAGGAATCATATCTGCAGTACCATATCTTCCTGCAACAAGGTTTGCAGTATTTGCAGTTGCATCAAGGCCTTTTCTTTTTGGTTTTGTTACAATATATGATTTATTAATTTCATATACGGAGACCATACGAAAAACCTTTTTATATATTTCAGTTATACAATCACAGCATTTGAATTTAATTCATTACAAACGGGGTGTATGCTCCTCTTTCATGCAATCTTTCCACTACCCAAGCTTCTGCAAACACTTCATCGGGGTCGCTTAATTTCAACTCAATTCCCGGTGTGTTTGCTTTTACGTAATCTTCACCGCAATAAACAACTGCGTGAGCCAGATATATGTCGGAAGCCAAACGTTTGGTATTTTCATTTAATGCCGGAGGTTCTGGCAAATCATAATCCTCGTACCAATCCTTTCCTTCTTTCTTTGCCAGCTCTTCAAGCCTATCGAGTTCTTCTTTCCAGTCGGTGTCCTTGTAAATATTTCGCAGAAATTGCTTGCTTGCATCTACAAAGAAGCCATCTATGTCTTCACCTGTTGATTCAATGTGTGTCTTTCCAGAATCAAGAATGCCTTTTATTTCCTCGTAAACATTTTGCGGCACTTCGGAATCTTTGCAGTATAAGTCCAGGTAATTTCGTGCAATATCTGAATTTACCCTTGCCATGAATCGATGTTCATCAAGAGTTCCTGCAACATCAACAAGCATCAATTGTTCGTCAGAATTAACAGCAACTTCTATTTTTTCGTCATAATGCTTGAGTATTGCCTTTTCGTCAAGCGTTTGCAACCCGCATTCATTTGTATGGTTGGTGATGGTATTGAATACCGTTCTTGTGAAATTTTCTAACTTATCCATTTTAAGTTTATCATCTTTACTGTGAAGCGGCAATCCGGCCATAAATACCGCTTGTTCTCTCGTAACTACCCTATCTTTGCTTTCGTATTTTGTTGAATAGGCTATTTTTGTTTCAGGCAGTCTTTTATGAGGAACAGGCATCTCCTTATACCCTAATTCTTCGTAGGTTAATTCACCTTTGCGTATCTTTTTCAGGTCAGAACTTTCAGGGTGTGTATGATCTCGCGCAATTATTTCTATCGGAAGTATGATATTCCTTGTTCCTTCCAGGCGATACCATCCAGTTCCTTTTGACGCTTCCGGAACATTAACTATTTGAACTTTAAGTTCGTTTGGCTGATCACCAGGACCTAAATAATGTGTTTTTATTCCCGCTTCTTCCAGAATTTCAAATGTTTTCTTTGCAACCAATGCCTGAGCAATATCTTTCCATGCAAGTTCAATCATGCGCCCATAATCAAACAGCGATATGGTTTTTGTGAATCGAAATATTCCTTCTCCCGGACTGTCGGAAGTAGGTAATTTTGTAATTAGTGTGTCTTTAGCAGAGCCTTCATGAATTGGTACTGTTTCCATCTTACCACCAGAACTAAACAACTCTTGTTGTTTTGTCTTGGTACTCAAACATTTAATATAATCCCGCAAGAAATCTGCGGGCTTCAGCCCGTCAGATGAATTGCGGGCAATTGTCTCACTCTTAGCATTTTTCTGTTCAGAAAACCAAATAATTAGCGGAGCTTGGAGCATAA
>Ga0172368_10000292_pt1 | contig 71922 bp, 49 predicted proteins | sample Lak11m_FD_114540 | JGI IMG/M metagenome (GOLD analysis project Ga0172368, IMG submission 114540) | Freshwater microbial communities from Kabuno Bay, South-Kivu, Congo - kab_022012_11m | ecosystem: Environmental > Aquatic > Freshwater > Lake | place: Democratic Republic of the Congo: South-Kivu...
ACTAATTTTTTTGTAAATCATCTTAATTAGAGGTATTTATGACTTCAAAAGAAAAAATAAAAAATAGCTCACTGTTAACTGCGTTAATTAATATGAGAAAATCTGAATTATTTTGGATTTTAACATTTTCTATGTTTACTGCATTGTCAGCGCAGGTAGCTGTTCCTACACAACCGGTTCCTTTTACGCTTCAGACAATGTTAGTTTTACTTTCAGGAGCGTTTCTAGGTTCGCGTAACGGTGCGTATAGTCAAATATTATATTTAGTCATTGGCGTTATTGGGGTACCGGTATTTGCAGGTTTTACTTTTGGTGTTGCAAAATTATTTGGACCAACCGGCGGATATCTACTCACATTTCCATTCGCAGCTTTTTTAGTTGGATATATTCTTGAAAAGAAGAACAATTCATTCTTAATAATACTTTCATTTATAGCCGGACAGATTTTAATTTTTCTTGCCGGTGCATTATACCTTTCAGTATTTATTGGCGGAGATTTTTCTAAAGCTTTTCTCAGCGGTGCCGTTATCTTTTCAGTTTGGGATATTATAAAAACTGTTGCTGCTTTCAGTATTTATAAAGCTGTTTCAAAAAAATATCCTAAACTTCCATAAGCGTTGTGTAATTCCGAATGGGACAAATAATTTTTTCTATAATATTTTTTCTGGCATTTGGATTTCTTTTCTATAATCTGAAAAGAATCCTTTCTTATATTAGACTTGGCCAACGCGAAAACCGCTTCAATAATCCAAACGAAAGAATAAAAAATGTTTTAAGGATTGCATTCGGGCAATCGAAACTTTTGCAAGATCCTACGGCAGGCATAATTCACTTCTTTATATTTTGGGGATTCATGCTTTTTCTATTTGCAGTTCTAGAATCGTTAGTGCAAGGTTTCATCCCGTCATTCACACTTCACTTTTTAGGTCCAATATTTTCTTTAATAACATTTACCCAAGATATTTTTGGTCTACTGGTTCTTGTTTCAGTAGTGTTGGCACTTTTCAGAAGATTTATCCAAAGAGTACCTCGGCTTGATGTTAAAGGGCATAAACTTGATGCTGCGATTATATTATTCCTTATTCTTGGTGTAGTTGTATCAATGTTTGGTCAAAACATTACTCATATAGTTAATTCGAATTTTATACTTGCAGATTATGAAGTAAGACCGCTCTCTTCATTATTAGCCGGATTATTTTTTGATAGTGCAAGTGAATCCTTAAAAATTTTGTACGAAGTATTTTGGTGGGCTCACATTCTAATAATCTTTGGCTTCATGAATTTTCTTCCATACTCAAAACATTTCCATGTTTTCACCTCTATCCCTAATGTTTATTTTTCAAAAATTGGCAAGGATAAAAATGCATTAAAGAAATTAAATCTTGAAGATGAGAATTTAGTGCAATACGGTGCTGCCGATTTTGAGCATCTTTCATGGAAACAAGTGCTTGATGGATTTTCATGTACAGAATGCGGAAGATGTACTGCCGCATGTCCTGCCGCGGCAACCGGGAAGAAATTATCACCTCGAGAAATTATTGTTAGCATTCGCCAACGTGCAAATGAAAAAGCACCATTACTTATGGAAAAAATTGGCGAAGATAACGAGTTAATTGGTAAAACTTTAATCCATAATTATATATCGGATGAAGAACTTTGGGCATGTACAACTTGTATGGCCTGTGTCTATGAATGTCCTGTCACGATTGAACATGTTGATTCGATAATTGATATGAGAAGAAATTTAGTTCTTGGGGAATCGAATTTTCCTCCTGAACTGAATGTTGTTTTCAAAAACATAGAAACTAATTTTACTCCATGGGCTTTCAATGCACAGGATAGAGCAAATTGGGCTGAGGGAATGAATATCAAGACTATGGCTGAAGATCCAAATACTGAATATTTATTTTGGGTTGGTTGTGCCGGTTCTTTCGATGCCAGATACCAGAAAGTTACAAAATCTATTGCCAGGCTAATGCAGAAAGCAAATATTGATTTCAGAATTTTAGGCGTTGAAGAAAAATGTAACGGCGATACCGCCCGAAGACTTGGAAATGAATATCTTGCCCAAATAATGATGCAGGAAAATGTTGAAACGTTAAATAACTATGGAGTTAAAAAAATTGTTACAGGTTGTCCCCATTGTTATAATTCTCTGAAGCATGAGTATCCGCAGTTCGGCGGGAATTTTGAAGTAGTCCATCATACGGAATTGATTAATAAATTACTTGAAGATGGAAAAATCAAACTGAAGAATGAAGAAGTTAAATCTAAAATTACTTATCATGATTCCTGCTATCTCGGCAGATATAATGATATTTATGATTCGCCCCGCAGTCCGTTGAAGATGGTAAAAGGAACCGAACTAATTGAGATGAAACGAAACCGAGAAAAAGGTTTTTGCTGCGGCGCAGGCGGGGGAAGAATGTTTCTTGAAGAAAAAGAGGGAACGAGAATAAATATTAATAGAGCAGCAGAAGCAATTAACACAAAGGCAGACACAGTCGCTTCGGCTTGTCCGTTCTGTATGACAATGTTGACTGATGGAATAAAGTCATTTGAAAAATCAGATTCAGTAAAGATAAAAGATGTTGCAGAAATAATTCTCGAGAACACTATTCTATAAATTATTCATTCACTAAAAGCAGGAGGTATCATGAACGAAAAATATTTAAAACTCATCGACTTCTTAAAAAGTCTTGAACCCGACGTAGCCAAGTTCTACGAAAAAGGACAGTCGGCTGCCGGAACTCGTTTAAGAAAAGGTCTTAGCGAACTAAAGAAGTTAGCTCAAGAATTACGTAACGAAGTGCAGGAAGTAAAAGCACAACGTAAAGCAGCTAAAGGCGGAAACTGATTTTTGAGTTTTCGATTTGTTTTAGGTTGGGTTAGAAATAGCCCAACCTTTTTTATTTATTAACATGCTTATCACAACTTGTAATGACTCAGTAACAGAATGAAAAATATATTTATACTTTTTTTAGGTTTTATATTTTCATCACATTTCTTTCTAAGCCCGCTTAATAAAAAATCAGTGGATAAAGATTCCACAAACTTTGTCACAATTTCTTTTGTTGGCGATTTAATGTGTCATTCACCTCAATTTCAGTTTGCCCAAATATCAAAAGATAGTTTTGATTTCAAACCGGTCTTTCGTGAAGTTAAAAAGTATTTAACCAAAGCAGATCTAACAATTGGAAATCTTGAAACTACCATTTCAGGAAAGGGAAATAGATATAGTGGTTATCCGTTATTTAACTCGCCGGATGAGTATATAGACGCATTGAATGACGTCGGATTTGATGTTTTGTTAACGGCAAATAATCACTCATTAGATCGCGGCAAGAGAGGCGTTCTTAGAACGTTAGAGATGATTAAAAAAAATGGGATGGAATCAATCGGGTCTTATAATTCACAAAGAGACCGGGATTCAATTCGAGTATTTGACATCAAGGGAATAAAGATTGCAGTTCTTGCTTACACTTATGGACTGAACGGAAATTATATCGCGAAAAATGAAAAATTTTTAGTTAACGTTATTGACACAGCATTAATTAAACAAGATATTCTAAATGCACGTAATCAGAATGCTGATGTTGTTCTTGTTTATTTTCATTTTGGAAATGAATATCAGCGTAAACCAAGTCCGTTTCAAAAAGAAATCGTAAAATATGCAATTGATTGCGGTGCAAATTTAATTATTGGCAGCCATACTCATGTAATTCAGCCAATGGAGTATTTCAGTTCAAATAAAAATAAAATTGGTGAAGGAATTATTGCTTATTCATTAGGCAATTTTATTTCAAATCAAAGATGGCGTTATTCTGATACAGGCGTTATACTTACTCTTTCTTTAAGAAAAAATTTTAGTACCGGTGAGATAAAATTAGCAAATGTTGAAATTCTTCCAATTTGGATTTATAAAGGAAAAATTGAAGACAAAGATCAATTTGTTATCCTTCCTGTGGATTCGACAACAGTAAATTCTCTGCCAAATTATTTTACTGAAAGTGATAGAACAAAATTTTTACAAGCCGAAAAAGATACCCGCATAATCCTAGAAACAATTCAAAATGATTCTCAAAAATCATTGAACAAAAAACAAGAATGAGCTGTTAGTATAATTAAATCACATTTTCTTTTTATCTTTGTAACAAATTCTTAATTAAAATTAATGGCTAATAAAAATAAAGCCTCACTTGGTATCATCTTCTTAACGATTTTTATTGATTTGATGGGATTCGGTATATTAATTCCAATCCTTCCAACGTTTGCCAGTAAAGAACTTGGTATATCAGATTTTGGAATCGGTTCAATAGTTGCAGTATTTTCTCTGATGCAATTCATCTTCAATCCCATGATGGGAAAGCTCTCTGATAAAATTGGAAGACGACCCGTAATATTAGTAACGCAGTTGATGACAGCAGTTTCATATATAATTTTTGCTTTTTCAAATTCTTTTCTTCTTTTGTTTTTATCAAGAATGTTAGCCGGACTTGGTGGGAGTAACATTGGTGTTGCTCAGGCTTATATTGCAGATATTACAACTAAAGAAGAACGTGCAAAAGGAATGGGAATAATTGGCGCAGCGTTCGGATTAGGATTTGTATTTGGACCTGTCATCGGTGCTATACTTGCTAAGTTCGGTTACCATATTGCCGGAATAGGGAGTGCATTTTTTACTTTATCAGCATTCACGTTTGCATTTTTCAGATTGCCGGAGTCATTAAAAGAAAAGAAAAGTGATGACAAACTTAAAATTAAACTTTTTGATTTTGTATTTGCCAAACAGGTTTTAACAAATCCTTCAATTAGTTTTTTAATAATTCTTTTATTCCTTATCATTTTTTCTATAGCTAATATCTTTGGCATTTTTGCTTTGTTGGGTTATAAATTTTATCATTTTACAGACCAGCAAAATGGAATGCTTTTTGGCATTGTAGGATTAGTTGGTGCAATTGTTCAAGCCGGATTTATCCGGTCTCTTTCACAAAGATTAAGCGATAAAACAATTGTACTTATCGGTATCCTTTTTATGATAGTTGGATTAACTCTTATCCCGTATGGTGGAAATTTTACAGGAGTTGCAATAGCAATTTCAATAATGGCTGTAGGTTCCGGAGTACTTCAGCCAATAATTCCAAGTATGATCTCAAAATATTCACCTGAAAATCAACAAGGTGCCGTGTTAGGATTCAGTCAGTCAATCTCAGCGTTTGCAAGAGTACTTGGCCCGTTATGGGGAGGATTTTCTTATGATATGTTTGGTTATCAATATCCATTCCTCACCGGTGCATTTTTTACTTTGATTACATTTATTGTATCTTTTTTTATGTTGAAGTCGGATAAAATTAAGACTGTTGAAAATGTTTAAAGTCGGGAAAATAAATATTGAAAAAGCTCTGCTTCTGGCTCCAATGGAAGATGTAACAGATATTGCATTCAGAAGGCTTTGTAAAGAATTAGGTGCTGACATTGTTTACACCGAATTTGTAAATTCAGACGGATTGATTCGATCAAATAAAAAAACAGAAAGAAAACTTGAAATTACTGAAGATGAACGTCCTGTTGGTATTCAAATTTATGGTGGAAATCTTGAGCCGATGATTGAAGCTGCTAGAATTGCAGAGTCGAAAAATCCGGATATAATTGATATTAATGCAGGTTGCTGGGTAAAAAAAATTGCGAACAGAGGAGCTGGTGCCGGACTTCTTAAAGATCCTTGTTATATGCAAACTATGGTTGAATCAATTGTCAAAGCAGTACAAATTCCCGTGACTGTTAAAACTAGAATAGGTTGGGATACTGATTCCATTAACATTTTGGATGTAGCGAAAAGAATTGAAGATGCAGGGGCTGCGGCTCTCACTATTCATTGTAGAACAAAAACACAAGGGCATAGCGGAGAACCGGATTGGAGTTGGATTCCCAAAATTAAAGAAGTTGTAAAAATTCCGGTTGCATTAAATGGTGGAGTGTTTACTACAAAGGATGTAAAAAGAGCCTTTGACGAAACAAATGCGGATGCTGTTATGATAGCTCGTGGGGCAATTGATCATCCGTGGATATTTAGAGAAGCTAAATTGTTATTAGAAGGAAAATTTGTGTCTGAAGTTTCTGTCGAAGAAAGAATTCATACTGCATTACGTCATCTTAGATATTCATTGGAAATTAAAGAAAAAAATGCAGCAATAATTCCCTTTAGAAAATACTATACTGGTTATTTGAAAGGACTTAATCATTCAAAGGAAGTTAGGCAAGAACTTTATAAGCAAATAGAATTTGCTCCCATTGAGGAAATTCTATTAGTATATCTTCATAAATTAAAATATCATGAACAGATTGAGAACCTTAGTTAATATAAGAGGCAAAAAATGGAATTTAAAAAGTTGATTAGGGATGTACCAAATTTTCCAAAACAAGGAATAATTTTTAAGGATATAACTACACTTCTTAAAAATCCAGAAGGTCTGAGTGATGCAGCAGATGAATTAGTTAACTTCCTTCAGAACAAACATATAACTAAAGTAGCTGGTATTGAATCACGTGGCTTTATACTGGGTGGAATTGTTGCTCAAAAATTAAAAGTGGGTTTTATACCAATTCGGAAACCCGGTAAATTACCCGCTGAAACTATTTCTGAAAGCTATGCGCTGGAATATGGAACTGATAAAATTGAGATACACAAAGATGCAATTCAGAAAGATGATAAAATCTTGCTCCATGACGATCTTTTAGCAACAGGTGGAACAATGGAAGCAGCCTGTAAATTAGTAGAAAGGTTAGGTGGGGAAGTTGTCCAAATTTCATTTTTGATTGAACTAAATTTCTTAAGCGGCAGGGACAAATTAAAAAAATATGATGTGCGTTCTTTGATTCAGTACGACTCAGAGTAATTTAAATTTCTTTCCAGTTCTGAGGTGCTATCAAAACAACAAATTCACCTTTAGTAATTCTTTTCTCAAAATCCTGTAAAAGTTGAGAAGCAGTACCACGCCAAATTTCTTCAAATTTTTTTGTTAGCTCTCTGGCAATAACAATTAAACGATCCGGCATGTGTGCGTTTAATTCTTCCAACAGTTTTTTAATTCTGTAAGTTGATTCATATAAAACAATTGTTCTTTCTTCTTCCGAAAGTTGTTTTAACTTTTTCTGCCTTCCTTTTTTCTGCGGTAAAAATCCTTCAAAGACAAAATAATCAGTTGGTAATCCGCTAATACTCAATGCCATAATTGCAGCGCTAGCGCCAGGTATTCCAACAACTTCAATATTTTCTGATATTGCTTTATTGACAAGACGAACTCCAGGATCGGATATACATGGTGTCCCGGCATCTGAAACAAGAGCACAAGATTCTCCGGAAATTAGCTTTGTCAAAATTTTTTCAATACTCTTTGATTCATTGTGAGCGTTTACTACAAGCAGCGGTTTATTGATTTGATAATGGTCTAGCAGAATTTTTGTTACGCGTGTATCTTCGCATATTATGAAGTCAACTAATTTCAGTGTTTCAACTGCCCGAAACGTAAAATCGCTAAGATTACCGATTGGCGTAGCTACGACGTACAATTTTCCGATTTCCATCAAAAACTCTTTTTACAAAAATAAAAAAACCCCGATAACAATCGGGGTTTTTCTTAGATAAATTAATTTTTATAGCTTATGCAAATTATTCAGAACATTTTTGATTCTAAATATTCCATCATCAATATTTTCTTTGGTTACAACTAGAGAAGGACGGAACCGCACTGAATGAGCACCGCAGCCAAGCATTATCATCTTATTATTATATAATTCCGCTAAAAATTTATTTCTAATTTCTTTTGACGGCAGATTAAATGAACACATTAATCCTAACCCGCGGGCTTGGGAAACATATTCCGGAAATTCATTTTGTAGATCGATAAGATTATTCAACAAATAATTTCCTATGATACGAGCATTTTCTACCAAATCTTCTTCTTCAATAATCTGTAGATTTTTTTCTGATCGAACCATATCAGTTAAATTTCCACCCCAAGTTGAGTTAATCCGGCTCGATTTCTTAAACACATTATCAGAAACATCATCGATGCGATCATTAACCATAATTCCGCAGACTTGCACTTTTTTACCAAAAGAAATTATATCCGGCTCAGCGAAATGTTCATATGCCCACAACTTGCCGGTCATTCCAAGTCCTGTTTGAACTTCATCGAACATTAAAAGAATTTCATTCTCATCTGCAATCTCTCGAAGCTTAACAAAAAATTCTTTTCTGAAAAAGTTGTCTCCGCCTTCTCCTTGTATCGGTTCAATTATTATAAGAGCTATATCATCACGATTATATTTTATAGCCATATGTATTTCGTCTATGGCTTGATTTTCTAAATTAATAATTTGATTTAAGTTTTCTTGTAAAGGAAAGGTAATTTTAGGATTAGTAATTCGTGGCCAATTAAATTTTGGGTAAAGTGCAATTTTAGTCGGATCAGTATTTGTTAACGACATTGTGTACCCGGTGCGGCCATGGAATGCTTCACGAAAATGAATTACCTGCGTACCGCGTTCTTCTTTATATCCGCGTTCAAAATTCTTTTTTACTTTCCAATCGAATGCAGCTTTTAACCCATTCTCTACTGCTAAAGCTCCGCCTTCAATAAAGAATAAATGTTTCATGAAATCCGGGACAGCAATACGCGAAAATGTCTCAACAAATTTTGTCATTTCTATTGTATAAATATCTGAATTAGATGTTTTATTCATTGCTGCATTTGCAAGTCTTTCACGGAATTCGGGCGTGTTTATCTTAGGATGATTTAAGCCTACCGGAGACGATGCAAAGAAAGAAAAGAAATCTAAATATTCATCCCCGGTTTTTTTATCTACAATTGTTAATCCGTGACTTCTTTCAAGATCAAGAACGAAATTAAAGCCATCAACGAGCATTTTCTTCCGAAGAACATCATGTACATTTTGTGCAATAATTTTAGGACTTATTTTTTCTGTTTCCATTATGTTGATTGATGTATCCATCATATTCCACCTAATAATAAAGTGTGAATGAAATAGTTGAGTGAAAAAGAAAGATGGATATATATTAGAATACTTGCTCGAAGCGAGAGGCCGCGTAATTACGAAGGTTTTTTCTGCCTGTTATTTTGGAAAAAATTTTATACTTATGCATTGTGTTGTCAATTTTCTCCTTAAAGATACTTATATTTAACTGTATTTTCAATTCTATTGGTAATCATGCGAAAGATGGAAGTATATAAAATCAGATCAAGTAATAAGAATTTTGATTTTTTACTGGCCTTTCTTTTTGTTTTATCAATTCTATTCTTGATTTCATGCGGAAAAGGAAGTAACGATGAAGCTGATCTGAGCGATTTCATTGCATTTGATAAATCAAAACTTGGTATTGAAGTAGTTGATCAAAATCTTGGAATAAAATTTTTCCCTCCAAATGGCTGGGAACTTAAACAATCTTCTCTTTCACGCAAAGTAGAATCACGCGGTACAACTACAAACCCCAACGATAATTTTTTCTATCAGCCGGTTTATCTCTTTTTTGACCAAACTACAGGTGGATTATTAAGCGTTGGTAAAGTAGAAACGAACGATACCACCTTATCTAAAAGTGCACGCTTGAATTATTACAAAGGACTACTCAATACAAAGTATAAGAGTAATGATCTTACCTTTGGAAATTTTATCCATTCAAAAATCTATTTTTCCCAGTTCAAATTCCGGAAGGAAAAACTAATCTCATTCAAAATTATATTTGAAAATTCCACCGGCGATATAATCCAATTTGATTATACAATTCCTATGGATTTTTTAGAGAATGCCGATTTGTCCATTAAATCCTCAGTCGGATCCATCCAGCCAATGTAACTTTTCAATCATTTTAATTTTGTTTGGCAATCAATGTTGCTAATCGAAATCCATTCTGATTAACTTGCATTAGAAAAATTTTTAATAATGTAGATTTATTTCTATTTATCTCGAAATGTTAATCTGAAAATAGTGAGGTAATAATGGATTGCTTAAAAGTATTAGGTATTAAAGATGAAAATTATGGGGCGTCAACCGGATTAAATTGGTTTAATACAAGAGATCAAGGTGTGATTGAAGTTGTCTCACCGACAGATGGGAAACCTATAGCAAAAGTATTTCAATGTTCTGAAAAAGATTATGAAGAAGTAGTTTCAAAATCCCATGAAGCTTTTCAATATTGGAGAGCAGTTCCAGCACCGAAGCGCGGAGAAATTGTTAGGCAGATCGGACATAAATTGCGTGAATATAAGCAGCCGCTTGGAACTCTTGTTTCCTACGAAATGGGAAAATCTTTACAAGAAGGATTGGGTGAAGTTCAAGAAATGATTGACATCTGTGATTTTGCCGTTGGACTTTCTCGCCAGCTTTATGGAAGCACAATGATGAGTGAACGAGAGAATCACAGAATGTACGATCAGTATCATCCGCTTGGTGTTGTGGGAATAATAACAGCATTTAATTTTCCGGTAGCTGTGTGGGCATGGAATTCAGCACTTGCTACTGTTTGCGGAGATGCAAATTTGTGGAAGCCTTCATCTAAAACACCGCTTTGCGGTATCGCTGTACAAAATATTTTATCGGATGTAATAAAAGAAAACAATTTGCCCGAAGGATTATTTTCATTGGTAATTGGAAAAGGTTCCACAGTTGGTGAAAGAATTCTAAATGATAAAAGAATTCCGTTAATCTCACTTACCGGATCAACCGCAATTGGTAAACACGCAGCAGAAGTTGTTTCAAAAAGATTTGGTAAAACAATTTTGGAACTTGGCGGTAACAACGCAATTATTATTTCTTCTGAAGCTGATTTGAAATTAGCTATTCCTGCTGTTGTGTTTGGATCAGTAGGAACCGCAGGTCAGCGTTGTACAACCACCAGAAGATTGATTGTCCATAATGATATATATGGAAAAGTAAAACGATCTTTGCTGAAAGCTTACAAGAGTCTGAAAATTGGCAATCCACTTGATGAAAAAAATCATGTTGGACCATTGATTGATAAAGCCGCCGTTGAAGAATTTAAGTACGCACTAAAACAAGTCGGGAAGGAAGGCGGTAAAGTAATTTTTGGCGGAAATGTTTTGAGTGGGAAAGAATATTCGTCCGGATGTTATGTTGTGCCTGCAATCGTTGAAGCACAAAATAATTTTAAAATTGTTCAAGAAGAAACATTTGCGCCGATACTTTATCTAATTAAATATAAAGGAGATGTTCAAAACGCAATTGAAATTCAAAACTCGGTTGTGCAAGGATTATCTTCTTCGATATTTACAACGGATATGAGAGAAGCAGAAACATTTTTATCTCAGTGGGGTAGTGATTGCGGAATTGCTAATGTGAATATTGGAACATCCGGTGCCGAGATCGGTGGTGCATTTGGCGGTGAAAAAGAAACCGGCGGCGGAAGAGAATCCGGCTCCGATGCATGGAAACAATATATGAGGCGCCAAACAAACACTATTAATTTTGGAACAAAACTTCCCTTAGCGCAGGGAATTAAATTTGATCTATAACGTGAGACGTGAAAAGTCAAACGTGAAATGTGAAATGGAATATTGTAGTGGTCGAATATATTCGGCCCTGCTTCTGAATTCTGATTTCTTTATTTATTAGATTTGTAAAAAGATGAAAGGAAAAACATGAGATTCTGCTTAAACGTTGATCACATTGCAACCCTTAGAAATGCTCGGGGAGAAACACAACCCGATCCCGTGACATTTGCTTTAATGGCAGAGCAATACGGTGTAGATGGAATTGTAGTTCATCTTCGTGAAGATAGAAGACATATTAATGAACGTGATGTACGGTTGCTTCGCGAACTAATCACTACTAAACTTGATCTTGAAATGGCTGCTGTTGGCGAAATAATAAATATTGCTTGTGATGTTCAGCCTGAACTTGCAACTCTTGTCCCCGAAAAAAGACAAGAATTAACAACCGAAGGCGGAGTAAATGTTATCGACGATATAAAAAATATCCGTTCAGCAATTAAAAGATTACATGATTCAGAAATTTCCGTTTCGCTTTTTATTGAACCCGATATTAATCAAATAGATGCTGCAGCAGAGATTAATGCAGACTTTATTGAAATACACACAGGGCATTATGCCAATGCAATTGGTGAAGAAGAAATTTTTGATGAACTGGAACGTGTACGCGTTGCGGCTAAACATGCAAAGAAACTTGGTCTTGGTGTAAATGCCGGACATGGGCTGAACTATAATAACATGAAAGAGTTTGTCGCAATTTCTGAGATTGATGAAGTTAGTATTGGTCATGCGGTTCTTGCCCGTGCAGTTTTTGTTGGCATTGAACAAGCAATTAAAGAAATGATTGCATTGACAAGAACGCGTTAATCATAAATACATTTTGTCATTGCGGGCATAGCGACGCAATCGAACATAACTTTTTAGATTGCTTCGTCACTTCGTTCCTCGCAATGACAATTATCAATCTCTGTTGCAATTAAGAAAGGGAAAAAATCTCATCAAGAAGAATTAGAATTATAAATTTTAAAAGTCCCCTCTACAGAGAGGATTATTGTTGTATCTCTGCCATCTCTTGACCACAATTGTTGAAAATAAAACAGGGCAAGAAAAGTTTTTATGTTATCACAAAAAGATACTCTGCTTAAGAAAAAGTTAAATCTTCATTACAAATATTTTGATCGTAATAAAATCTCACCCGATCCATTAGAATTTCCGCATAGGTATAAAAATTATTATGATATAGAAATCTCTGCTTTTATTTCTGCTGTCTTTGCTTACGGGAATGTAAAACAAATTATCAACTCCCTCGAGAAGATTCATGGACTAATGAATAATCAACCTTATAAATTTGTAGCGGATTATTCTTTCGAAGAAGGGATGAAATTATTTCATTCCACCAAACACCGTTTCTATACAAGTGAAGATATTGCAAAATTATTTTTCGCACTGAATCATATTTATAGCAATTACGGTTCACTAAAATATTTTTTTCTTCTCTACTACTTCGAAAAAGATTTGAATCTTAGGAATGCAATTTCATTTTTCTCAAAACATTTTTTGGAGATTATCTCAAAGAAGGGAAGAATTACACATGGGATAAAATTTATGTTTCCCGATCCATATAAAGGCTCTCCTCGATCCGGCGGACGAGCCGGAGCGGGCAGCGCATGTAAAAGAATAAATTTATTTTTAAGATGGATGATACGCAAAGATGAATTAGATTTTGGATTATGGACTGAAATCCCCCCGTCTAAACTTGTAATTCCGGTTGATACGCACGTTGCAAAGATTTGTACAAAGCTAAAACTCACCAAACAAAAATCTGTATCGTGGAAAATGGCAGAAGAAATAACCGGAAAATTAAAAAGGTTCGATCCAAACGATCCGGTAAAATATGATTTTGCAATTTGCCACATTGGAATGAGGAAGTTGAGTTTCTAAAACTTAGCGGTGATTCTGTTGGTATTCCAGGTATTCGGGGTTGTACTTCTCCACAAGATCAATGTGATGTTTATATTTTTCAAAATTTTGTGCTTTAGCAAATTTTTTACCCAGATAAAAATGAGCAAGAGATAAATAATCATCTTTGCCGGCAATTTCTTCCATAATTGAAGAAACTTTTTTGCTATCGTTTAATCGCTCATATATTAAGGCCAGCTGGTATTGAGCCCAGTAGAAATTTAACGGCCTGATCTTATCTATCTTTTCACAGAGAGTAATTACCCGATCATTATTCTGCGGTTTAGCTTTAAGATTTAAAGCTTCATTGTAGAGGTTAACATAATTCGAATCGAAATCAGGATTCGAATTGAATTTTATAAAATTGTTCTTGTTGACTACATCCGGTTTCCGTACGAAAATTGTTTCAACGAAATCGGCTATATTATTAAAGAAGTACGGATAATAATTGTTTATAAAATTTTCCGATAAAAAAAGTGCACGTTCCGCATAAGCACTCGGTTTAATTCCGGTCGAAAAGTAAATGTAATCCGGTTGACGTGATAAAATATAATCTGCATTGTAGTTTCTTTCTTTCCATCCTGTATATGTACCGGAAATTATTTGAAGCGGCTTAGGATGATGTGCGATGATTGCATCTGTTAATCCAAGCATATCAATTATTACGGCATCGGAGTAGTATGACACCGCACCGATGGTTGTACATGCAACTGTTAATTTGCGATTATACTGAAATTGTTTTTCTTGTAACCATCTTCCTGTTGCACCCATCTTTTCAACAAGCTGAGTTTCATAGAATGCCAATTTTTTTATCTTTTCGTTTGGAACAAAATAATTGAATGAAGTGACCGCCAAAATTATAATGATCATTGCGGGATATAAAGATTTAATATTTAGATTATTTTTTTGCTCAAAAAGATTTGATACAAAAACAAAAACTGAGATTACGAATGAAATATAAATTAAAGGAAGGATAGGAAGTAAAAATCTAAAAAGAGGCAGTACATCACCGCCGACAGAAATTGTATAAATAAAAAATGAAATTATAATAATAAAAAAGAATCCAAAGCTGTTTTGCGATTTTATCTTTTTAAATATTATCAAAGGGAATAACAAAACAACCCCGTATAGTAAATATGTCTTTAGAAAATCCCAAATATATTCCAAACCCGAAATTAAATATGGTAACGTAAATCCGGTTTTTGCATAGAAAGTATTTGGTAACGGATAACCATAATAGCTTAAACGAAAAATTAGCAGCAAGAAATTAGGAATAATAAAAATTAAAAAAGGAATTCGGTGTTCCGGTGAGAATATTTCCTTCGTTAATTTTCTAATATCATTTGTGGAAAAGTTTTTATGCAAATAAAACAGATGGTATAGAACAATAATTACAAACAACATTATTCCTTCAGGGCGTACTAAAGAATTTAAAGCCGCAATTGTTGAAAAAAGAATTAATGATTTCTGTTTTATAATTGCATCCAGATAAAGATAAATTGATAGAAGAGATAGAAATACGAATAGAGTAACTTCCATACCGCTTACCGACCAGTATTGCAATGCACCGGTAAATGTTAGCATAATCGAAGGGAGAAGTTGTGCCAATGTAGAATAATTCAATTCACTTCTTTCTTGATTATTTTTTTTATGTTCTTTGAAGAATGTAAAATTATTTTTTGCAATAAAGTACGTCATCCATATTGAAGACACACCAAGTAGTATCCCGAAATTCTGAGAGAACGAAATAATATCAAAACCTAAGAGATGAATTACACTGAGGATCAGTATCCATAAAATACTGGTGTATCCCTCAACATGTTCTCCGGCGTTAAAGACTAATCCGTTATTGCTGGTAAAATTTTTAACATATCTAAAAGTTATAAATGCATCATCTTGAATATGTTTGTATTCCAAACACAATAAGACAAAAACAACAGTTAACATTAGCAAAACAATTGATGAAAAATATTTACGGAAAGTCGGATTTTTTAATTGAGTTTTTTCCTTGTTGTTGTGCTCTTTGGATTTATTCTTTTTCATTAATAAATGGCGCTAATTATATATAATATGGTTATAACCGATAAGTAATTTAAGTTTCAAAAATAGTTTATGTCAAATTATTATGATATCATTCCCAACAAAAAAGGTTGCTCGGCTGTTTATACATCTTTATATTAGCCAACGCATTATGAAATAGTTTTCAATTTATTTTCACTTAATAAACTATCTCACCATTCACAGGAGAAAATCATGGCGGAACAAAAGAAACATGTTCCATTTGTTTCTGCGGAAACAAGCATGGCCGAATTTACTATCCGCGCACTAATTATTGGTTTAGTAATGGCTGTTATTCTTGGTGCTGCAAATGCCTATCTAGGATTAAAAGCCGGAATGACTATCGCTGCAACTTATCCTGCTGCAGTTATTGGAATGGCAATACTTAAATCAGTTAAGGGTTCTATTTTAGAAGAGAACTTTGCAAGAACTGTCGGGTCTATTGGTGAATCAGTTGCAGCCGGCGCTATTTTTACATTACCTGCATTTTACATCTCAGGTATTTGGAAAGACTTCTATACGCCTTGGCATTACGTTACAGCAACTTTGATTTTAATTTCCGGCGGTATCCTTGGTATTATGTTCGTTGCACTTCTTCGCCGTGTTATGGTTGAAGATGTTGAATTACCTTTCCCGGAATCAATTGCTGCTGCAGAGATTCATAAAACCGGACGCAAAGCAGGCACCGGTTCTAAATTTTTATTCAGCGCTATGTTTGGCGGCGCAGTTATTAAAGCGTTAGCAGAATTTAAATTGTTCCCGGAAACATGGGAAAAATTTATTTTGTTCTCAAAACAAACGATCACTGGTACAACAATTCCTGTGAATGGAGGAATGCTTGCTAGTTCACCTGGAATAAGTCCTGCCTATATGGGTGTTGGATATATCATTGGTCCGAAATTGGGTGCATTAAATTTTAGCGGTGGATTGTTAGCGTGGGGACTTTTAACTCCGCTAATTATGTATTTCATCAATCCATATTTTACTCAGGATTTTATTAACGGCTGGGCTCAGTATTTAGTTGGAGTAGATAAGTCTCTTTCACTTGCAAAAGCTACCGAGAGAGCAGGCGATCCTGTATTTCAAATGTATGCTATCTGGAAATATATTGTTAAACCCATTGCAATAGGCGGAATGTTGATGGGTGCGGGTTATACTTTATTTAAAATGAGGAAAAGTTTAGCTGCAGGAATCGGAAGATCAATCGGTGATGTTAAAAAAGCCGCTTCCGGAGGTGAGGTAACTACGAGCAGGACAGAAAAGGATATCAAGTTTTCCTGGATAGTAATTGGAATTTTAATTGTAGCAATCGCAACATTTTGTATCACCAGATTTATTTTCCAAACAGATTTTCTTCCGGCAATTGTAGCTGCAACTGTATTAATAATTTTAGCATTCTTTTTTGCAGCTATTTCCGGTTACTTAGTTGGAATTATGGGCTCGAGCAATAATCCAATAAGCGGACTTACATTAACTGCATTGGTTGTAACTGCTTTGATAATGGTCAGCATGGGTGTTGATGCATCACATGGCGGAATTGCCGCAGTGTTAGGTGTTGCAGCTATTGTATGCGTATCTGCCGCTGTTGCAGGCGAAATGCTGCAAGATTTAAAAGCCGGACATATTCTGGGTGGTACTCCGTGGAAAATGCAGATGGGAGATATAATTGGTGTGGTTATTTCAGGGCTTGTAATGTTCTACGTTTTGGTTTTCTTAAATCAAGCGGATATTGCACAGGGAATTAAGGAAGGTTATGAAGGAGGTTTCGGAAGCCAGAAATTATCGGCACCACAAGCGGGTTTGATGGCAATGTTATCAAAAGGAATTGTAGGCGGTGCTATGTCATGGCCTCTGATTGTTGTTGGTATGCTGATGGGACTTGCATTTATTTTAATGCAGGTAAAAAGTCCGATGTTGGTTAGTGTTGGTATGTATCTTCCTTTAGAGACAACATTTGCAATTTTTGTCGGCGGTCTGTTAAAAGGTATTGTTGACATTTACAATAAGAAAAGAAATTATAATGAAGCTCAGAAAGCGAGAGTTGAAAACGTTGGAATATTGTTGGCAGCGGGATTTATTGCCGGAGAAGCATTAACCGGCTTAGCCTTCGCACCTTTTAAAATTGCAGAGGTAGCAATATTAAAAATCTTTGCCAATCCGCCAATTGAATTAGGAATAGTTGTATTGCTTATCATCGCAGCAGTTTTAATTTATATTCCATTAAGAAATGCCGGTAAACCGGATGAACCTGCACCACCTGCAGTATCAATGTAAATTTATTTTTAGTTTTTGTCATTCTAAAGTCCCGGTGAAAATTTCATCGGGACTTAGAATTTTCCAAGAAGGTTATAATGAATTTTTTTGCAAGAAGAAAAATACTTAAAACCGCAAATTATCTTGATCTCACACCAGTCCGAAACATGAACGAAGAAGTTGATTCAAATAATTTAGTAACTGTTCTAATTCCTAAAGTCACCAGCAAACTTGCAAAGAAATATTTCGAACCGATGTTGAAATCACCAATAATGAAATTAAAACTTGATGAATTAGGTTCAGCTTCATGGCTGGCTATCAACGGTAAGAAAAAAGTTTCAGAAATTGCTAATGAGTTAAAAGAAAAATTTGGGGAGAAAGTTCATCCTGTAGAAGAAAGGGTTACAAAATTTTTAACTGTTTTATATAATCAAAAGCTGATAACTTTTGAAGAAGTGAAAGGAGATAGCAATGGGAGAAGTATTAGGTAATCTAAAACCGGAATTACTTTGGAAACACTTTGAAGAATTATGTGCGATACCAAGACCATCGCGTAAAGAAGAAAAGGTAGCTCAATATGTAATCTCAGTTGCAAAGAAAAATAATTTACAATATGCGACTGATGATTTTGGCAATGTTGTAATTCGAAAACATGCAACACCTGGTAAAGAAAAATTAATTCCGGTGGTTATGCAAGGGCATCTTGATATGGTTGCTGAAAAAAATGCAGATGTTAAACATGATTTCGAAAAAGATCCGATACAGCCATACATTGATGGTGATTGGGTAAAAGCTAAAGGCACGACTCTTGGCGGTGACAACGGTGTAGGAGTTGCTGCAGCTCTTGCTGTTATGGAATCGAAAGATCTTGAACACGGTCCGATCGAAGCATTATTTACTCTTGATGAAGAAACAGGATTATTCGGTGCACAAGCGCTTAAGTCCGGATTTTTAAATGGAAAAATATTGATGAATTTAGATTCCGAAGAAGATGGCGCACTATATATTGGCTGCGCCGGCGGACAAAATACGTTTGTGAAATTCAAATCTACTTTGAATGATGTACCGGCAAATACAACCGCGCTCGAAATTAAAGTATCAGGTTTGAAAGGCGGACATAGCGGGTTGGATATTAACACCGGTCGCGGTAATGCAATTAAATTGATGACACGTTTATTACACGAGTTGAATTACACATTCGGTATCCGTCTTGTAAGTATTAACGGCGGAAGTAAACACAATGCAATTCCTAGAGAGACATTTTCTGTAATTCGTGTTGCTAAAAAATTTGCTGCCGATACCCTTACCTATATTGAAAGATATAATAAAATTGTACAAGCTGAATTATCATCAGTTGAACCGTCCTTAAATGTTGTTGCAGTGGAAACAAAATCAAAATCTAAGGTGATGGATAAAAAAACAACGAAGAATTTGATTGATTCTCTTTACGCAGTTCCTAATGGTGTTATCAAAATGAGCGCAGATATTCCCGGATTAGTTGAAACATCAACTAATCTTGCTGTTGTTGTTACAAAAGGTAAAGAGGTTGTAGCAACTTTAAGCCAGCGAAGTTCTGTTGAATCAGAAAAAAATGATATTTCAAATTCAATTGCTGCATTTTTTAAGCTTATAAAGGCAGAGGTAAAGCAAAGTGACGGTTACCCGGGATGGAAACCGGATATTCATTCACCGGTACTCGGTACAATGAAAAATGTCTATCATCAGTTGTATGGAAATGACCCTGAAGTTAAAGCAATTCATGCCGGTCTTGAATGCGGTATAATTAAAGAACGTTATCCCGATATGGATATGATCTCGTTCGGTCCAACTCTAATGGATGTTCATTCACCTGATGAGAAAATAAAGATTAGTACTGTCCCAAAATTCTGGGCATTATTAACAACAGTTCTTAAAAATATTCCTTCAAACTAAAAATTATTCTTGCTCTTGATCGTGCTCATACTCTTGATCTTTATGTTTTTAGATAACGAGCATGATCAAGAGTATGATCATGATATTAAGAGTAATAATGGAAAATCAAATCACAACTAAACCCGAACCAAGTGTTTTCTTCAGGTGGGGAATTCTGCTCTTTGTAAGTCTTGCAATGTTCGGCAACTATTATATTTATGATAGTATTAGCCCGCTAGCAGATCTTCTTGCCAAGCAATTAAAATTTTCTGATTCCAACATTGGACTACTCCAAGGCATTTACAGTGTACCAAATGTTTTTATGGTCTTAATCGGCGGGATCGTTATTGATAAAATCGGTACGCGTATTTCAACTTTTATTTTTACTCTACTCTGTTTAACCGGTGCGGTCATTACTGCTTCATTCAGCGATATAACAATGATGGCTATTGGTCGTCTTGTGTTTGGTCTTGGTGCAGAATCAATGATTGTTGCAGTTACAACTGTAATTGGCCGCTGGTTTAAAGGGAAGCAATTATCATTTGCATTTGGATTAAATCTAACACTTGCGCGGCTTGGTTCATTCGCTGCACTTAATTCTCCAACCTGGGCTAAATCACTTTATGAGTATTGGCAGACACCTCTTTTAGTTTCAGTAACAGCAGGCGTGATTTCCATAGCTGCGGTTATAATTTATTGGGGAATGGATGCATACTCAGAAAGAAATTTTTCTTTGCGTCCTGTTCCTAAGCAGGACAAAATCATTTTTAAAGAGATTTTTAGTTTCTCAACTTCATATTGGTTTGTTGTAATGTTGTGCGTTACTTTTTACTCCGGAATATTTCCATTCCAAACTTTTGCAGTTAAATTTTTTATTGAAACACACGGTACTACAAGAGAGATGGGCGGATTTCTCTCAAGCATGCTTACACTTTCAGCAATGGTTTTAACCCCGCTTTTCGGTTTACTTGCTGATTACATCGGCAAACGTTCTTTGCTTATGATGTTCGGTTCATTGCTTTTAATTCCTGTTTATTTATTGATGGCATATACTCATGTTTCACTTTATATACCAATGGCAATGATGGGAATTGCATTTTCACTTATTCCCGCTGTAATGTGGCCGTCAGTTGCAATTATTGTAGATGAAGCAAAACTGGGGACAGCATACGGATTGATGACTATGATTCAAAATATCGGTCTTGCCGGATTTAATTTTTTAGTCGGTTGGGCAAATGATTTTAGTGGCGGATATACATCTGGAATGTGGATATTTTCTTCACTTGGTTTCTTCGGATTATTATTTGCATTTTTACTTAGAAGAAGTGAATTGGGAAAACATGGCCATGGCTTAGAAAAAGGGATCGCCAAGACAGAGTAATTTTTTGTAAATTTGTTCTGAAAAAAAAGTATGATTATCTGATGAAAATTATTAGCAAACTTGTTATAGTGATAATTATAGTTACTACGGGAATAACAGTTAATGCTCAATCATTCGGTTTTGGATGTTTGGGCTTAAGCGGGTTCTATGCTGGATTCTCAAGACAAAATTATGATAATCCGGGATTGAATGATTACATCAGCCAGAGAATTAATACTCTTGATCCTTCCAAAAATATCATCACTGATAAAATTGAATTTACACAGGGAACTGGTTATAGGATTGGTGCAAATTTTTTTAGAGCAAGGTGGAATAAATTTTTTATTACTGCAAAAGGTTATTATCAGTTCTTAAAAGAATCGGATGAAATTTCTGCTCAATTACAAAATGTTGATACAAGAGAAAAATATCAGTTAACAATGAATCATTGGGGAGTGGGAATTGATTTTGGTGTTCCCTTATTTTGGATTCTTGATTGGAAAATTGCGGAAGCCAATGTTACGTTTTATAATACGGAATTTTCACAAGAGACACTTTTGAATAGCGTCTCACAGGGCGAAATTAAATTCAAGCCGGATAAAAATAATATCGGATACTTTATTGGTACCGGTCTCATATTGCACCTAGTACCGGATTATATCAGTGTAGAAGGAACCGCAGGTTATAGTATTATTCAAATTGATAAACTTAGTAACGATTCCGGAATTACGATTCCAACTTCTTCTTCAAAAAATGCAGTGGATAAAGGAAGCTTAAGTATCACACTTCAACTTAACGTAGGATTTCCACTTTAATTGATCAGATATGAAACTATCAAAACTTGACAAAGCATCGGTAATTGCCATCCGTGATTGTATGGGCACTCAACCAAACGAAACTGTTCTTGTCGTAACGGATGAATTCAAAAGAAAGATTGGATATTCACTTTTTCAAAATGCAAAACTACTTGGGCACGAAACTGTTTTTCTTGAATTTAAATCGAGAGAGATGCACGGCCAGGAACCACCCCAACAAGTTGCAGAAATGATGAAATTGTTCGATGTGGTTTTATGTCCGACTGCAAAATCTTTGACTCATACAAATGCTCGTAGAAATGCTTCATCACTTGGAGCGCGCATAGCAACTTTTCCAGGTATAACCGAAGATATAATGATTCGCGGTTTAAATGCCGATTATAAAAAAATAGCTGCACTAACGATAAAACTTCAAGAAATTATGAATGATGTTAATATTGTTAGAGTTACCTCTTCTGTTGGAACTGATATTACAATGGATATCACTGGAAGAAAAGCTTTACCAAGCAAAGGTTTATTCCACAAAAAAGGTGAAAGCGGAAACTTACCGACAGGTGAGGCATACATAGCACCGCTAGAAGGTAAAACCAACGGAATATTTTATGTTGATGGTTCAATGGCAAGCATAGGTGTTATAAAAGGGAAACCAATTCGAGTAGAAGTTAAAGATGGATATGCTGAAAATGTTACGGGAAGTAATCAAGCAAAAAAATTAGATGAGACTTTAATTAAATATGGTAGCCTTGCGAGAAATATTGCTGAATTTGGAATTGGAACAAATTATAAAGCTAAGCTGAGCGGTATCTTACTTGAAGACGAAAAAGTTATGGGCACGATACACATTGCGTTAGGAGATAATAAATCCATGGGAGGATTAGTTGATGCCCCGATTCATTTAGACGGTGTTGTGAAAAAACCAACAGTCTTTTTTGATGAAAAAATGATTATGAAAAATGGAAAACTGTTGATATAATTAATAAACAGTTACCGTCTTAAGTCATGCCGAAAATTTCAAAAATAAAAAAATTGAAAAACCACCTCTAATTTTAGTATATTTGCCGACCAAAAAAATCCCAAAACTATGAAAATACTAAACCAACTCAACGATGCACAGCGTCAAGCTGTTGAATATAATTCCGGACCACATATGGTTGTAGCAGGCGCCGGATCAGGGAAAACACGTGTTTTGATGCATAAAATAGCTTTTTTAATTGATAAAGGATTTGATCCATCCGAAATTCTTGCCTTAACATTTACTAATAAAGCAGCAAAAGAAATGAAAGAAAGGATTAAAGGACTCATTGGTAAAAAGGCAGAAAGCCTTTGGATGGGAACCTTCCACTCAATATTTGCGCGGGTATTAAAAGTAGAATCTGATAAACTTAATTATAAATCTAATTTTTCGATTTATGATCGGGAAGATTCACAATCACTTGTAAGTAATATCATGTCGAATCTTAACATTAATCTTGAAAACCTTTCTCCGAATGGAGTTCAACATAAAATAAGTTACTTAAAGAATCAGATGGTGACGCCGGAAGAATATTTAAAACATTTGGCAACTACACCATCAGATAAAAAAGTTGGCGAGATATATATAGAATACAATAAAAGATTATTTGAAAATAATGCAATGGATTTTGATGACCTTCTTCTCAAACCGATCGAACTCTTTAAGAATAACGAAAAAATTCTCAACAAATATAAAAAGATGTTTAAATATATCTTGGTAGATGAATATCAAGATACAAATAAAGCTCAGTATGAGCTGTTGAAAATGTTAAGTCCTCTTAAAGACAAGGTCTGTGTTGTTGGAGATGATGCGCAGAGTATTTATAGCTGGCGCGGTGCAGAAATAAAAAATATGCTCAACTTTAAAAAAGATTTTAAGGGATCAAAAATATTCCGGCTTGAACAGAATTATCGTTCCACCAAGATGATTTTAATGGCCGCTGATTCAGTTATAAAAAATAATGTTGGACAGATTCCCAAAACACTTTGGACTAATAACAATGACGGTGAAGAACTTACAATATTAAAAGCTTCTGATGAAAAGGACGAAGGATTCCAAATAGCAAAAAGAATTAAGAAAGAAATATCCACTCGGAAATTGTCATTAAATGATATAGCAATTTTCTACAGAATAAATTCTCAATCACGCTCGCTTGAAGACGCATTCAGAAGAGAAAAAATTCCTTATAAAATTGTTGGAGGAGTAGAATTCTATAGAAGAAAAGAAGTGAAAGATGTTTTAGCATATTTAAGGATGTTATCAAATCAAAATGATGAAGAAAGTTTACTTCGTATAATGAATTTCCCTCAACGTGGGATTGGTAATACATCTATTTCTAAAATGATTGCGTTTGCCCGTAAACTGGAAATTTCGTTATTCACAACTATGTCAAGAGTATTTGAAGTCATAGAAGTGAAAGAGAGAATTCAAAAAAATGTTAAGCAATTCAAACTTCTTTTAGATAAGTACATTGATCTTAAAAATAAATTATCGATAGGTGAATTAACCGCAGCTTTAGTTGATGAACTTGGCATTCTAAAAATTTACAAAGAAGAAGGTACTCAAGAGTCAATGTCGAGATATGATAATATTCAAGAATTAGTTTCTGCGGTTCAAGATTACAGCAAATCAAATCCGGATTCTTCACTTGATGATTTTCTCTCTGAAGTTTCGTTAATAGCCGGCGTTGATCAATATGATGAAAAAGTAAATTCCGTAACAATGATGACAATACATAGTGCTAAGGGACTGGAATTCCCGGTTGTTTTTGTTACAGGGTGCGAAGAAGATATTTTCCCGCTTAGTCAGAAATTTGATAACGATTCAAAGTTGGAAGAAGAAAGAAGATTATTCTATGTGGCAGTAACCCGTGCAAAAGAAAAAGTGTTTGTAAGTTATGCTCGTTCAAGATATCGCTTTGGTGAAGTTGCTTATCAAAGTAAATCCAGATTTTTGGATGAATTAGATGAATCCACTTACGAAGAGATGAACGGTGCTAGCGGTAGAAAAGCCGGAAGGAAGAAAAAAACTTATTACGATGAATATTATCAGGGGAGTTACGATGACTATGATCAAGAAAGACGTTCGCTTCGAGTAGGAAGCCGGGTAACTCATTCGGTATTTGGAATGGGGAAAATATTACAAATAACCGGTGTTGGAGATATGCAGAGAGTAACGATTAGTTTTGAGGAGTTTGGGCCGAAGCAATTGCTAACAAAGTTTGCTAATCTTAAACTAGTATAACGGTATATCAAATAAATATTTAATTGGAGATTTAAAATGAAACTTGGTGTATTAACAGGTGGTGGTGACTGTCCCGGATTAAATGCGGTAATTAGAGCGGTTGTTAGAAAGGCACTGCAATCTAATTATGAAATAATTGGAATCAAAGAAGGTTGGAAAGGATTATTAGAAAAAAAATATATTAAACTTGACCGTGAATCAATTTCAGGAATTTTACATCGCGGAGGAACAATTCTAGGTACTTCAAGAACAAATATTTATAAAGAGAAAGATGGAGAAGCAACAGTAATAAAGAATATGCTTGAAGCACATATAGATGCTATTGTTGCAATTGGTGGAGAAGACACTTTGGGAGTTGCTTCAAAATTATTTAAAGCAGGTGTTAATGTAATAGGTGTTCCTAAAACAATTGATAATGATTTAAACGCAACAGACTTTACATTTGGATTTGACACTGCAGTTAATGTAGCAACTGAAGCTATAGATCGTCTTCATACCACAGCAGAATCACACAATCGAGTGATGGTTGTAGAAGTAATGGGCCGTCATGCAGGATGGATTGCTGTTTATTCAGGGATTGCTGGCGGTGCTGATATTATTTTAGTACCTGAAAAACAATATGATATCGAAGAAGTATGTAACCTTTTAAAGAAAAGACATGCAACAGGAAAAAGTTTTAGTATTGTTGTCGCTTCTGAAGGTGCTGTGGCAAAAAAATCCAATAATGGTAAAGAAGGGGATATGATTATTCAAGATCAAAAATTGGATTCGTTCGGTCATGTCCGTCTCGGCGGGATTGGATATATGTTAGCTGAAGAAATTGAAAAAAGAACCGGGTTTGAAACTAGAGCCACAGTTCTTGGACATATTCAAAGAGGTGGTAGCCCAACAGCTTTTGATAGAGTATTAGCGACAAGATTTGGAGTATTTGCTGCTGAACTTGTAGAGAAGGGCCAATGGGGCCAAATGGCAGCATTAAAGGGAAATGAGATTGTTGCCGTCAGCCTTGCTGAGGCAACCGGACAATTAAAGACTGTTGACTTTGAGTTATTAAAAGTTGCAGGTACTTTTTTCGGTTGATTTAATATTGACAATAACAATTACACTAATTATATAGCTATTGTTTCCAGCCGAAACAACAAATTCTAGTTCTATTTTTTGTCCCTAGCTTGCAAGGGTAACTTTATTATGAAAGAGAGTTTTGTTGCATAGAAGTAAATTAATTTTCTCCAGCCACAGCCGAAAGAAAATACAGCCGAATTATTAACAGCCGAGTTGTAAAATAATTTTATAACTCACAGAGAGGGTGCTTATGAAAAACAAATTAACAATTTTTGCAATTATAACGTTAATGGGTTTTAACGTTTTATTTGCACAAGTTCCCGCTGCGCCTGTTGCTTCAGCGGCAACTTCAGTAACTGCTACTTCCTTTACAGCAAATTGGGCTTCGGGTGGTGGTGCAGCAGAAACAGCTTATTATCTTGATGTTTCTACAAGCAGTGGCTTTGCCTCATTTGTATCCGGATATAACAATTTAAATGTTGGTCTTGTAACTTCATTTAATGTTACCGGACTTACTGCTGGTCCTACATACTATTATCGTGTAAGAGGATTTAACGGAAGCGGAAGCAGCACGCATTCGAACACAATTACGGTTGCAGGTATTCCTGTTGCAACAGCAGCCACATCTATTACTAATGCTGGTTTCACTGCAAATTGGAATGCTGTAGCTGGTGCTGTTACTTATACATTAACTGTTCCTGGAGCTCCAGGAAGTCCTTTCACATTAATAGCTGGTACCTCACAAGCGGTTGCAGGTTTAACTGCTGGAACAGCCTATACATATTCTGTGCAAGCAGTTAGTGGAAGTATAAGCAGTGCATCAAATACAATTAATGTAACAACAATTCCACCTGATCCGGTTTCAGCCGCAGCTACAAATGTTGCAGGTACAAGTTTTTCTGCAAATTGGGCAGCTTCCACAGGTGCAACAGGATATTATTTAGATGTTGCTACTGATGCGGGTTTCACAACATTTGTAACTGGATTCAATAACTTAGCTATTGGAGCTGTGACTACTTATTCAGTCACAGGTTTATCTGCTAATACACCTTATTGGTATCGTGTTCGTGCTTTTAATAGCGGCGGGACAAGTGGAAATTCCGGATCTCAAACTACAACAACTGGCCCACTTGCAAATGCTGCGACTCTAATAACACAGACATCGTTTCAGGCTAATTGGGCTGTTGCTGCTGCAAATAATTATTTAGAAGTTTCAACTTCACCAACTTTTGCTGGTAATATAGGAGCCCCGTATGATGGTTTAACCGATGAAGGTGCAGTTTCAACATTCCCTGTAAGCGGACTTACAGCCGGAACAACTTATTATTATAGGGTCAGTACTGCAGCTGCTACACCACCATATTCTAATACTATTACTGTGCTAACAGTACCTGCTTCACCTGTTTCCGCAGCAGCTTCAAATATTGCTGGTACTAGTTTCTCAGCGAATTGGGCAGCTTCAACCGGCGCAACAGGATATTATTTAGATGTTGCAACAGATGTTGGTTTTACAACATTTGTTACCGGGTTTAATAATTTAAATGTGGGTAACGTTACAACTTATACTGTAACTGGTTTGACAATCACTACTCCATATTGGTATCGTGTTCGTGCTTACAATGCAAGTGGTACAAGTGGAAATTCTGGATCTCAGAATCCAACCACTGGACCTATTGCACCAACTATTGGTGTGAGTCCAGCAAATTATGCTGTTGGTGTAACAATACTTCCAACTTTCAACTGGTCTGTTGGAACTAATTTTGAATTCCAACTTGATGACAATAGTGATTTCAATTCACCATTAGTTACTTATGCTGGTACGAATACATCCTATACTTTCACATATACTACAACTGCATCTGTGGTTCTAGCTAATGGCACTACTTATTATTGGAGAGTACGAAGTACTGATGCGCCAAATAGCGATTGGACAGCAACAAGAGAATTTACAACAGTCAATGCCGCTAAACCATATATAAATCCTGTAATATCAGGAGTAACGACAGCATTTATATCATGGCATCCGGTACCATTTTCTTCAGGTTTATATTATGATCTTTTATGGTCTACTAGTGCAAACATGAGTGGTTATACAACAGTTGCAAGATTAGATACAACTACTTATACATTAACAGGATTAACGCAAGGCACTACATATTATATTCAAGTACGTGCTAAGAACACAGCAGGAACAGTTATAATTGCATACTCAACGGTAACTGCTGGTTTCTCACCGTTAGGACCACCAATACCTTATAGGTCTTATCCAATTGATGGTGCAACAAGTTATGCATTAAAACCGACTTTTTTCTGGTACATCAAAGGGAACGAACCATTTCTCGATTATGAAATTCGTTACAGAGATTTTACAGCTGCTGAAGCTTATCCTGGTGCACCGCAGATAACCTCAACATCAAACCATACTTATAAAACTTTACTAGTTGATCTTATAGCAGGTCATACATATTACTGGCAAGTAAGATCCAAGATAGGCGGTCAATATTCTAATTGGTCAACTGCAGGTGATTCGTCTTTTGTAATGTATACTAGTTTAGCTGGCGCCCCGGTTATTCCTTATACTGCTTGGCCAAGTGGCGGATCTACTGTTTATGTTAATCCACCAACTTTCTATTATTACATTGATGTTTACGCAACAGGACTAGAATTTCAAGTTGAATATTCTTCAAGTTCTGCTGTTGACGGTGGAGGTAATTTTACAACTTCACCAGTAATTTTAGGTTGGTCTTCCAGCTTATTCGCTGAAGGAACAGCTTCATTAATTCCGAACACAACATATTATTGGCATGTAAGATCAAGATTGGCAGCAAATCATGCCTCAATATCTGCATGGTCTTCAGCCGCTGATTTTTCTGTTGCGAGTACAGCAAGCGGAGCCGCTACGACTCCAATTCCATCAACTCCTGTGGGAGGACAAATTATTGATAGTCCACTTTCTGCAATAACTTTATATTGGTCAGCAGCTTCAACGCAGTCTCTTGATTATGAAATTGTAATTGCACAAAGTTCGAGTGTTGACGGAGTAGGCAAGTTAAATCATCCTCTAGCAACGTCTTCAGGCTGGGCTGTTACAGATCCTACAAATTCAATATTAGTAACTGCAATACCATATACAGTAACTCCTGGTGCAACATATTACTGGCAGGTAAGATCGAGATTATCTGCAAATACTGCTCTTATGTCTCCTTGGTCTATGGTAGCTAGTTTTTCAACCGCCGCTGGGTCATCATCTGTAGTTCCTCTTGTAATTACACCAAACTACTTACAGCCGATAAATACTTCCTCCGCAATTTTAAGTTGGAGAATTCCTGTTCCATCTGAATCACACCTAAAATATGATGTTCAATATTCAAAGAATGCGGATTTCAGTAATTCGGTATTAAGAACAAATATAGATGAACCGGTAGCGCAAGTAACCGGATTAGAACCAAATTCAGTTTACTATTGGAGAGTATTATCTAAAAACGACAATGGTTCTGTTTCAAATTTTTCCTCAACTGGAACTTTTAAGACTGGCAATGTTACCGCAGTTGATGAAAGGCAAGTATTACCAACAGCTTTTGAGTTATCACAGAATTATCCTAATCCATTTAATCCAACAACAAAGATTACTTATACTCTTCCGCAGAATTCTTTCGTAAGCCTTAAAGTTTACGATATGCTTGGACGAGAAGTTAAATCTCTAGTTAATAATGAGATGTTAGCAGGTAATCATAGTGTAGATTGGAATGGAGAGAATAATTCAGGTTTCAAAGTATCGAGCGGAACTTACATTTATAGAATAACCGCTGGAAATTTTGTTTCCGTAAAGAAAATGATATTAATTAAATAATTAAAAAAATATTTAATAACTCAAAAGTTTACGAGGTTAATATGAAAAAGTTAAGCGCATCAATCTTCTTCCTGGTTATCATAGCAGTAATAGGGCTTGCTCTTTATGCATGCCACCAGGCTTATTTTGCATAACTCTAATTGATTTTAATTAGAAGTATTAAATTATGAAAGGTCATCCCGGAACATCGGGATGACCTTTCTGCTTTAAACCGGTTGGTACTTTCGTTTTTTCCCTTCGCTAACATTTTACAACATTTATTAACCGATAGACCTAGAAGTTTAGTTAGTTAAACATATGATGTTTAATTTTGTAAGTCATTTCATTATATTCTCGCGTAAAAAATAGGAGAAAATTATGCCGAAGAATTATGTCTCTAACAAAGATGAAACAATTAGATTGTTTGAGAATGATTTTTTGGAAGCTTTGTCAAGAGTTCATTGGACAGTTCCCTTATGGTTGTTCATACCAATTATTTCACTTTTATTATTCCGTGGTTTTTACATTTACAGTTTGTCAATATCCAATACTTTGTTGTTAATATTAGCGGGGATGTTTGTTTGGACATTCACAGAATATTTTCTGCATAGATTTGTTTTCCATTATATGCCTAAGAGTGCCTTTGGGAAGAGAATCCATTTCTTAATTCATGGTATACATCATGATTATCCAAAGGATTCGAAAAGATTAGTGATGCCGCCATCAGTAAGTCTTCCACTTGCCGCATTATTTTTTATATTGTTTGACACTATAATGAATAATGAGTACGTACTTCCGTTTTTTGCGGGATTTTTGATTGGATATTTATTTTATGATATAACTCATTATGCAATTCATCACTTTAATATGCATAACAGACTTTGGCTGGCTATAAAAAATCATCATTCAAAACATCATTATCAAAATCCGGGTTTGGGATATGGAGTTAGCCAACCTACTTGGGATTATGTCTTCAGGACTACATTTCCGGAAAAAGAAAGTATGAGCGAGCCGCTTGAGTAAAAAATATTTTTGTTCATTAAATCCTTTTCAGCCAAAAAATTATCCAACTGAATAATAAGGACTGTAATTGAAATCTTTCCGTGTTTCGATAATACTTAGTATGGTAATTATTTTTTCTCTTCCAAGCTGTACATTAAACCTAAAAGCAGAGCCAGAAATATTTATAAGATTTAATCAGGTGGGTTATCAACCAAACGATATAAAAACGGCTGTAATACTTTCTAATAATAAGTTAGAAGGAAAATCCATCTATATTTATGATAAAAAAAGAAATGAAAAAATCTTTGAAATAAATTTAGGGAATAGCCTTGGCGAATATGGAAATTTTCCTTTTACTTATAGGGTAGATTTCAGCTCGGTTAAATCTGCCGGAGAATACTATTTTAAATTTGCGCAGCAGAATTCTTATATATTCAGAATAAATGAAAATATTTATAATGGATTAGCCGATTCTCTTCTTCAATTTTTTAGGGTTCAAAGATGCGGGTATACAGATCCATTCTTACATAAAGTCTGCCACATCTCTGATGCTACAAGTATTATTGATGGGCAAAAAGTAATTCCAAAAACGATAGATGTAACCGGCGGCTGGCACGATGCGGGGGATTATGTAAAGTTTTTAAATACAACTGCGGTTGCAACTTACTTATTATTGTTTTCTTATGATTTTGACCCTGTTAAATTCGGATTCGATTCAAACAAAAATGGAACGCCTGATATCTTAGAAGAAGCAAAAATTGGTTTGGATTGGATGCTTCGAAGTTACTACTCGAAAGATAAATTAGTTACACAAGTTCAAGATTTACGAGATCATGATGTTGGTTGGCGTTTACCCGAAGTAGATGCTCTTGGATTTGACCGCCCGGCCTTTGTTGGAATCGGAAAAAATCTAATTGGAATTTATTCAGCGACTATGGCCTTAGCCTCACGAATATGGGATAATAAATTTCACTTTCCGGAATTCTCCAAGAAGTGCTTAACAGTTGCAGAAAATATTTATTCGATTAGAAACCAAGTTCAGGATGTTGATAGCAGTGGTAGTGGAATGTATCTTGATAAAAATTATGAAGGGAAACTGGCACTTGGTGCTGTTGAACTTTATATGGTAACTTTTAAAACAAATTATTTAAATGATGCAATAACCCTGGCAGATCAAGCCGGTTCTGATTTCTGGTGGAGCTGGGGCAATTTGAATTCTCTTGCGCATTACAGATTGGCAAAATTTATTCCGCGATTTGCTGATTTTATTGTAAAAAATTTAGAAATGTTTAATAAAAAAATGAAACAAAATTTATTTGAAAAAGGTACTGACTTAACTTGGGGAACGAATGTTACTTTATTAGGAATAACTTTACAAAATATTCTCTATAAAAAATTAACAAATGATTCCAAATACGATTCTCTTGCATTATCCCAGAGAGATTATATCCTGGGAAAAAATCCGTGGGGGATAAGTTTTATATCGGGATTTGGTAAGAATTACACGAAAAATTTTCATCACCAGATTTCTTTTTTGAAAAAGAAATTGCCTGGCGGCTTTTCTGCCGGGCCTGCAACAAAAAATTTTGTTGATAAAGCAAAAATCAGTTATGATAAGCCGGATTTATATTTGAAATTCCAGACTGAAAATGACTATTACAGAGACGATAGGATGGATTATATAACAAATGAGCCTACAATAACAGGAAATGCAACAGCTCTATTTGTTATGGGAAATATGGTTTCTGGAAATAAATAACTCAGTGTTTTATTTTGATGCACACAATTCACTATTCTCACTATTAGATTCTCAGTGTATTAAAAATTAACATTTTAAGCTGAAAAATTGATTTTCTATGGCATAGGAGTTGGCTTAAGTTCAATGAATAAAATATAAAAAAGGTCAGAAATGATAAATTCTATACGACGAATCCCCTCAGGATTTTCCTTTATTGATAAAAACTGGGGTGGAATCTATAGAGGCGGAAGCTACTTATTGATAGGACCTCGAAAATCCGGTAGAACATTATTAGGTCTACAATTTGCACTCGAAGCTGCAAAATCTTCCGAGGTATGTTTATATTTTACATTAATGCGTCCGAAAGATTTAATGATTCAAGCCGCATCATTAAATTTTGATATACAGTCATATATGAATCAGAATCTTTTGATAGTAGTGCGTGTTCTTCCACCTAATAACGTTTATGAAATGTATAATCCCGATGATTATCTTGTTGAATACATTAATGATATTATTACAGTTGTTGATCAGTACAATCCAACAAGAATTATATTTGACGAATTAACTCCCTTTGTGGGATTTAGGAATCAAAATTATTTAAGAGATTCATTTGTTAGAACATTGGAAACAATTGAAGAAAAAAATATAACAAGTTTATTCTTAATTAGTGAACCAGCAACCCCGAAAGCACAATCCATAATTGATGGTTTATCTGAACATGTTACTGCTACTATTCAACTGAAAAAAGAAACATCAGAAAAAGGGGACCGTTTTCAAAACGGAATAGTTACCATAATTCCAAATGTTGGGCATACTGAAGGTCAATTTAGTGCAGCGTATAAAATAGAACCATATAAAGGTGTCACAACAGAATTTACTCCCGCAACGTTTGTTACTGAAGAATTGCCGAGTATGCCTAAAGGTAGAAACTTTAATAAACCTACACGGATAGATATTCCATCTGAACCATATGCATTTTCAAACATTTATAATTATAACGATTTTCTCCTGATACTTAATAATCAAATTGCATTGTATAAAAGTACGGGACAATCGTTTAATTTGATCTCGTTCAAATTAGATCCTGCAGCTCAGATGAGAGGATTATTAAGTGTTCATCAATTACAAAATACAATACGACTCTCTACCAGTAAAAAAGATAAAATCTGTGTTGTCGAAAATAAAGTTATTGTTTTATTAGTTAGAGGTAGCTTAAAAAGCGCTATTGATCTTATGGCAACTATTCAAAACAATTTGCCAAGTCATGATCAAAATTATATTAATGCAGTTTTAGAGTATATTTCCATATATAATTTAGAGGTTGATGATCGGATTGATAACGCAGAAACAATGATGGAGTATGTTATTGCTTCAGATGCTGATTCACCGCAGAGTTATCAGCCGCTCAATAAATATATTGGGTGATGAATAAACACATAAAAATATTTTTTTTATTTTTATTTATTATCGCTCTTCCTATTCTTTCTCAAAACAAGTATGAAGCACTAAAACGTCAAGCAGTTATCTTGATGTCTGCAGGGAGATATAGCGAAGCCATTGATCAATTAAATAAATATATAGCAGCAAATCCGCGTGAAGCCGATGGATATCATAAACGAGGATTATGCTATGAACAAAGACCAGAATATCAATACTCTGTTCTTGATTTACGCCGCGCAGTAAGATTGGATCCTAAAAATTCCGAAATCAAAAAAGATCTTGACCGTGTAATTGGAATTTGGCACAAACAACTTTATCAAAAGATAGATGGCCACACACGCGATATTGCAATAGATTCTAATAATGCATTTAGCTATTTAGAAATTGGAAAATCCTACCGTTGGCTGGAAGAGTGGCGAAAGGCAGAAATTTGGTATGATGAGTATTTAAAACGTGATGATAATGCTTCCGCGGATGAAATAATACGTTATACAGAAATTTTAATTAAGACCGGATCATTAATCAAAGGAGAATTAGTTTTAAAAAAAAATACTATTCGTTATCCTGATGATTGGAGGATTTGGAGTAGATATGGATATTTTGCATTATGGTTAGGTAAATACAAAGTTGCCGAAGCGGCATTTAAAACCTCTTTAAGTTTCAAACCGTTTTTTCAGGAAGCGCAGGACGGACTTGATTTGGCGACAAATAAAGCTTACTTAATTCAGGAAAATCCGCGTGCACAGGAACAAATAAAGTATCAAAATTCAATTGACAAATTTTACCTTCTGTTAGAAAAAGATCCGGAAAATGATCCGATTCGATTTGATCTTATCAATGAGTTGATTGGAAAAAATCGGTATGAAGAGGCGTATCAACAATTACAATATCTAAAACCGAGACATAATGATGAAGATCAGTTCAAGCAGATTTGGAAAACTGTAACTGATTACCGTGACACAACGTTTAATAATAATGTTGAACGATATACAGCAACAATAAAAGAAAATCCTTCCGATAAAGAAGCTGTTATGAAATTGGCAGAATCTTACGCAAGTCTTTTTTATTATGATAGCGCCATCGAAGTGTTAAATGAATATCTTCAGGATTTACCTGAGGACCAGGATCTCGATGCACGTTTTAAATATGCTCAATACTCTGCTTGGAACTATGAATGGGCAAAGGCAGTCGCACAAATGGACAAGTTACTTAAGCTAGATCCCAATAATTTGGATTATCAACTTTTGCGTGGACAAATTTGTGTATGGACTATACAAGATCTTGACCTTGCTGAAAGATATTTACTAAACGTTTATGATGTGAGACCACAAGATTTAAATTTGTTATTGGCGCTTACATCGCTTTATTCCTGGAAGGGAAATTTGCGAGAGGCTGGAAAATATCTTGATTCTGCCAAACAGATAGCTCCAAATAGCCCCGAAGTTGAAAAAGCACAAAGCAATTATGAAATTCAACAAGCAGCTACTGAAGGGCAAAAAGTTTTTGTAATAAAGAATCAAGCAATAAGACTTAGTGAGCAGGGTAGATGTGAAGAGGCATTAGCAAAGTATGACGAATTTCGTTCTAAACGGACTGAGTTAAGCCGTGATGAGATGATTGAATATGCGGCAATTGCTTCGTGCGCAAAAGAATATTCCTTAGCGATTGAATATTATGATAATGTATTAAGTGATCAATATGATTACAAGATTGCTCTTTATAGAGCTAAAAATTATTATCTCAATCAGGATACTACTAAAGCATTAGCGGAACTGGAAAATATTAGAGAATTAAACCCTGAAGATGATGAAGCAAGACTTATTTTGGCCGATACTTATGCAATGACAAATCAACTTGATAGATCGGAATTAATTTATCGTGAACTAAAATCAAAAACAAAAAATGATTTACAACAACAAGAACTAATTAATCAAAGAATAGTTTTTTTAGGTAAATATTATGCAAAGAATAAAAATTTTGATAAGTCTGAACAAATTTTTGAAGAGATGGATAAAGAAATTACCAGTCCGGATACAAGGAAGGACCTACATAAATGTCAATTATTCTTAGGTGATTCGTATGTAATAGCAGGTAGTTATGGTGATGCAAGAAATATTTATAAAGATTTATTAAATAAAACCACTGACACAATGGAAGTCAGAATTGTTAAAGAGAGAATTAGTTGGCTGCCTCAGACTGGATTAAGCAGCGGTTTATCAAGTTTAGGAAATTTCTTTTCTTCTTTTCTTCCAACAACAATGGGATTAACGCCGTTTTCAACTTATTATAGCGACAACCAAAACTTTAGATTATATAATTATGGTATGAGGTTAAATCTTGGTTTTATAGGATTCCTCTCAATAGGAGCCTCATGGTCTAAGACTAATTTAGATAATCCTATTAATAGTAGAAACCTTACTCAATTTAAAGGAACAACAGAAATATTATTGCTCAAGAACTTAAACTTATCCGGCAGTTACGGTGTACTGAATATATTTGGAGAGTCTGAAAGACGAATTGGCGATATATCACTTCGATATGAAAACGAAAATGATTTTTCAGTCGCGTTTTCATTTGAGAACAATGATGCCCGCACAATTCTCTATTATCATAATCTTATGAACATTCGATTGAACGCTAATTATTTTCGATTTAGTGGATTATATAATTATAATCGTATTTACGGTATATCCGGCCTCTATAATTATTTCAATTTTGGTGATAATAATGAAGGTAATGATATTCAATTTCGGTTAGGAAGGAAATTGATTTCTAACGGTTTTTTTGGTTATGAATTTTATTTCTCTGATTACGCTTTTATTTCACCATCATATTACTCACCACAAAATTTTGTTTCACAGAGCATTTGGGGAGAACTTAATTGGGAATTCAAAAAACTAAAATTGAAAGCAAGCGGTAAAATCGGATACGTGCCTAAAGTTGATTTTATTGTTAACGAAATATTTGGTGAAGCGGTTTATAATCCAACATTAAGGTTAACTATAACTGTTCATTTAGAAATAGGAAATAGTGTTCGATATGATTCAAGCTACAAAAATTTTATAGCTTCTGTCTTTGCTTTATGGGGTATTTATTAAACCCATCAGTAAAGGATTTCACATATTAAGTTTGCACATTATTCTCTCTCAAATTTTTCGTTTTCCAGTTCCCTTAATTAGAATGAATTTATGGATTTCCCCTACATTCTTTCTTTAAGGTTTATGATTAACTTATTTTGTTGCAACAGGTTATAAAAAAAATTATATTCCGTTTAGATTTGTTCATAATTGAGCCAAAAAACTATTTTGTATGATGTTGGGACAGCATAAACTTGTTGTTCATTTGAAAAATCGGTTTAATAAGCATTAATCATGGCATTCATATTGTTTAACAAAATTGTTAATAATAGATGTTTGTGAGTGAATAATAACAATCAAAAATATCAAATAGCTCTTGATAACAGAGAGCTAAAGCCTCCGAAGAGAAATCTTGGTACAGAAAAATTAAGAGTGATTTTCTTATCAGGCATTTTTTCTATTTTCTTAATAATCACAATCATTCTAACTCTACCTCTTACTGTATTAACTTGGAGTGGATTGTTTGTTTATGCCTCTATTGTTTCACTTGTGATTTTCTTATTTATTTTATTGATACGATATTTTGCAACTTTATTCATGGCTTATTTTTATGTCACAAGATATACTGTTCAGGAAAAAGAAGGATTTTACCCTTTCATCTCTATAATTGTCCCGGTTTATAATGAAGGAATAGTTTTACAAAATTCTATCGAATCTCTACTTGATATAAATTATCCGAACTATGAAATAATTATTGTTAATGACGGTTCGACTGATGATACGGCATCAATAGCTGAAGAGCTTGTCGGTCATCAAAAAGGTAGAAATGGATTAGTTAAAATATCCTTGATCAATAAACCAAATGGAGGTAAAGCAAAAGCACTTAATGCTGGTATACAATATTCAGAATCTCAATTTGTATTATGTATGGATGGTGATTCCCAGTTGACACCGAATTCATTGCGGATGGGAATACGGCATTTTATTGATCCAGTTGTTGGAGCTGTTGCCGGAAATGTAAAAGTTCAAAATAGAAAGCATTTATTGACTGATCTTCAGGCACTTGAATATTTAGAAGGATTAAACATGCCGAGAAGCTCCCAAGGTTTTCTTCAAATGGTTAACATTATACCGGGGCCGATTGGTTTATTTAGAAAGACAGCATTACGCGATGCAGGTTTTTATTCAAGCGATACATTTGCTGAAGATGCAGATATAACTTTGAAAATTCTTGCACAAAATTGGAAAATCGTTTATGAACCAAATGCGATAGCATATACTGAGGCGCCAATTTCAATTTATCAATTATTGAAACAAAGATATAGATGGACGCGAGGTATATTACAAGCCATTAGAAAACATAAACGTCATTTAATCAATCCAACAGTAAATTTTAACAATAGTATAATTTTATGGCAAATGTTTTATGAAGCTCTAATTTGGCCTGCAATGAATATTTTTGTAAATCTTTACTTTATTATTGTAGCTTTATTTTATGGATTATCAAGTTTTATTTTTCTATGGTGGATTGGTATTGCAGTATTAGATTTAATGGCAGCTGTTTATTGCATAGCTGCGGAAAAAGAAGAATTTAGATTAGTGCCATATGCAATTATTTATCGCGTAGTATTTATTCTTCTGATTGATGTAACTAAGGCAATGGCTACAGTAGAAGAATTTCTTGGAATACGAATGGTATGGGGAAAACTCGAGCGGACCGGACTCGGAGGTTCACCTAAGACAGCAAACAATACAGCCGGTGTTAGATAAAATGATAAGACTTAGCAGAGGTTAACATGGAATTAATTCCTATACTTTCATTAATCATTTTGGTTGCAACTATCTCAACCTTTATTCTTGCTGTTGGAGCTTATATACTTTACAAGGTAAGGGAACGTAAAGGTATAGTTGCTCAAGCTGCACAGCCTTCCGCAATTCCTGCTGAACTTGTTGCCCCTGCACCTTTAATGCAGGAGCAAAGAATCATAACTCCTGAGAGAAGAACATTCGAGCCGCAAACTCCACAACAGGAGTACGGTCATGAATATCAACGTCAACCTTCATATTATACACCTCAAGAAGAACAATCACGCGGTCCGGAATTAAAACCTACATTTGTAGGTTCAGCCCCTACTTATGATCAGAGAAGGACTAGTGACAATCTTCGTACCAGCGAAGAAGAACGTTCGGCAAAAGGTTCTAAGAAAAAATATATGCGTTATACAAATGAAGGTTATGAAGAACCAACTCAGCAAGAACGTAAAAAAGAGGATAATCTAAGGTGGCGGTAAGAGAAGCCAAAGGACTTAAGGTTAATTATCTTATTATTTTTTTAAGCGGATCAATATTACTTATTACCGCTTTTCTTGTTTTTTTACTCATCGTAAAAAATATATATGGTAATTACGAACTGAAAGAAATTCTACCTACAAAAAATAACCTTAAGTTTTTTTCAAATGAGAAGAAAGAAAAAGCAGGAATACTCTATTCAAAATATACAGAAATTATGCTTCCTTCCGGAAGCACATGGTTAAGAGACAATGTTGATACATGGAAAAAATTTATTAAAAATTCCAAATTAGATTATGATATCATTTCCGATCAGGCTATTGAATTAGGCGAGCACTTTAATTATAAAATGATCGTTCTTCCTGGATCTAAATCATTGTCCGACAAAGAAATTATGCAATTGAAACGTTATGTAGAAAATGGCGGCAGCTTGTTTGTTACCGGCGGCCCCGCAACATATTCAGATGAGGGCAAATGGAGAGGATGGGATTTTTTCAAAGAAGTTTTTGGGATGAACTTTAACAGGGAAATCAAACCGGAAGAATCATATAAAGTTCACACACTGCGGGGCAATTTACCGCTAACTGCACAAATTCCAACCGGATATGCACTCAAGATTGCTACATGGGATAGACCAATTTATGCAGAAGTTTTAGAACCCCGAACTACACAAGTTAGTTTCTGGTATGACTTCAGGAGGGAAGCAGGACTTGTTCGAGAAGAAATTCAGAAGAGTGCCGGCATTGCTTACGGCAGCTATGGCAAAGGAAGATTTGTTTGGTATGGTTTTGAATTGAATTCAGTTCTGGGTGTTCAAAAGGATTATATCTACTTTGAAAAACTTTTCAATAATTCTGTTAACTGGCTTATTTATCAGCCTACGGCATTCATAAATGATTGGCCGACTTCTTATGATGCTGCTATGATTATAGTTCCAACAATAAAAGAACAACCTCAAAATATTAATTATTTTGGGAATGTATTTAATCTAACTCATCTTCCAACAACTGTTTTTGTTGACCCAGTGCTTGCTAAACAAAATCCGGGATTGTTAAAATCAATTGCTCAAAAAGGCGATCTAGGAGCTGTAGTTGATATTGGATTTCTTGAATCTGCTGATGATACTGTGAATAAACTTTATAGCAAAGAAGTTCAACATTCAACTTTAAAATTCGCTGCTGATACATTAAAGAAAGTATCTGGAAAAACTGTAAAAGCATTAATGCCATTAAATGGTTATTACGACGATAACACATTACAATCTATGACCCAATTAAATTATACCTACTTAGTAACAGATTCATTGACGGACCGCTCCGTTCCTGAAATACGTATCAGAAATAACAAACCTATAATGATTATTACAAAAACAGCCCGTGATGATTATGAAGTTGTTCGAAATTATGGATTGATAAATCCTGCTTATCAAAGATATACTTATGAAGAAGATGTAGATCGTGTGTTATTTGAAGGTGGACTTTATGTATTTAAAGTTCATACAGAATATCAACTGCAACCGCAATATTCCTCTGTTATAAAAGACATAGTCAATTATGCAAAGAGTAAAAAAATGTGGGTCACTTCACTTCAAGAATTGGAAAATTGGTGGGTCCACCGTATTGGTGTGGAAGTCCGTTATGAATCAAGAAGTAAAAGAAGAATTGCTGTTGAGCTAAACAATCCACGTGATGAAAAAGCATTCGACTTAATTGTGCAGGTAAATTTTAATAAAAGAGTAAGAAATGTTACTGTGTCTTCTGATATTATCAATACGAAGATTCCTAAATATAAGTTAGATAGTGATTCTAAAACTATTTTTTTCTATTTAGATAAAATGGAAGCACATGAAACACGTTCTTTATTGATAGATTTTGATAACGTTGACATTTAAAAAAGTTATTTTATCACGGATTAGAAATTCTTGAAATTGTAATGGCACTTTTCACCCTAGAAATAAAAGGGATTACCAGCCAAGAAAGCTTGCCAATATTTTTTAATATTAATTATCAAAACTGACATCCATTTATTAAATTGAATACTGTAAAAAGATCATTAACAGAGAAATAATGCAATCAGTCAGCTATATAAGAAAATTTGCTAAAACTATTCTTTTCTTACTCTTAGCAATTACATTCGGTTGTGTTGAATCAATTACTGATACACAAACTTCAACAACGCCCACAATAAGTATCAGTAGTCCTGTAACTGGTGATACTGTTAATGTTGGGAAAAATACAATTAATTATCAAGCTGCTGATGGTGCTAGTGGAACTGGTCTTTCATTTTATGAGTTGTATGTCAATAAGGTGTTTGTAAAAAGATATAATCAGAATACTGATGGATCAAATCCAATAATCTATCTTGAAGTAGATTCGACTTTGCTTCACACCCACATTAACTATTCTGTTAAAGTTTATAATACAACTGGGAAATCCAAAGAAAGTAAATTACAAGAAAATATTTATGTGAAAGAAAAAATACCCAACATGCCAACTAATCTTTTATTAACCCGACTTAATGATTTTACCATTACTCTAAAGTGGGATGATAATTCAAGAAACGAAACGGGGTATGAATTGTGGAGGAAAGATATTGGTAATGGTACAGTGATTGACTATAGAATAATAAAATCACTTCCTATTAATACAATCAGTACAACCGATGGTAGTTTATCACCATATATAGATTACTATTATAAAGTTAGAGCTATTAACGAATCCGGCCCTTCTAATTTTAGTAATGAGATAAATACAAGCAGTATACCAGGCGGTCCATGGAATTTAAAAGTTGAAGCAACTGGTACAAGTCTGGTAAAATTAACCTGGATTGATTTTGCTTCTAATGAACAAGGATTTCAAATAGAAAGAACAGATCCAAGTACAAATAATTTTAAGGTTTTGGCAATTACCGGTCCCAACACTACAGAATACATTGATAATACAGTAGCTGCCAGCAGTTCTTATAAATACCGTGTAGCATTTTTCACTCAAACTACACTAAGCGGTTATTCCAATGAAGTATCAATATCTACATTTTATACTGATGTAGCTGCACCGACAAACTTAACTGCAGTTCTTGTAGCCGGGCCAGGCGTAAAGTTAACGTGGAATGACAATAGTAAGAACCTTGCAAAAGGTACTGTTATAGAAAGACAAACGGGCACAACTGGTCAATTTATTGAAATCGGATCTGTTGCAGCAGACGTTGTTGAATATACAGATCGGACAGTAAAAAATGGGACTACTTATTTTTATAAGATTAGACAGAAACTGGACAATAATGTTTATACACCATACACCAGTGTACTTCGCGTAGATATACCTTAGTTTAATCTATGAGTACAGAAACAACAAATAGGACCCCGATAGATAGCACAGATATCTCTCCAAGTTTAATTATTGATAAATCTGGGAAAGTGATTGCTTTTAGCAACGATCTTAAAAAAATATTCCCTTCTATCACTCCTCAAACTAATTTCTTTGAGCTTTTTGACGAAATAAAATTATTAACTCTTCAGCGAATGTTTATTGATGTAAGAAAATATAATAATACAGTTAGGGACATTGTGGATCTTGAAATAGATAAGACCAAGTATAATTTTGAAGTTGCTTTCTCACCAATGCGGAGTGAAAATAATATTTACTTTCTAATAAATTTTAATGACGAGTCATTTGTAAAAAATAGAACCGAAACACATAAATTATGGATATCCACTTCCGAACTTGAAAAGATTGCTCATGATAAAAGAATTATTTCAATCGTAAATAAAATTAAACTTAATTATCCATTCTCATTTATTGAAAAAGCAAAAGTTCAGAAAGATATAAATGAACTTGATGATTATTTCTGGATTAAAGAATCTGCCGGGAAATTAGTTCTTGTAAATGATAAATATGCTGAATCATTAGGATTTAAATCCAATCAATTAGAGACCAAGAGCGAGCAGGATTACCTTCCTAAATATTTAGTCAATCTTTATAAAACAGTGGATGCATACATTATTGATTCTACTAATGCTGTAATGTTTGAAGGAGTTACAACACCCATTACAAGCGGAACTAATAGAAACATTTCCATAGTAGAATTTCCTCTCTGCGATCTTGATAATAATGTAGTTGCGATTATAGGCTTTTCACAAAAGAAGGAACAGCTTCTTCAGGAATCAAAACTTGAAGTAAGCGATTTTTTATTTAAGGATCTACCTTTAGCAGTTATACTAATAGATAATAATTTTAAAATTATATCATATAGTAAAGAATTTGTACGCTTATTAAATCTCAATGATAAAGTTGATTTAACATCGCTAGAGCTAAACAAAATCTTTGAGAAGGGATTTATATCTCAATACGAAAATTATTTAAAAAACGCCGATAAAATTTCCGAACTAACTATCAATTATATATTTGCAGAAAAAGCACATCTTAACACGGAAGTAAACTTTAAAAAAATTCTTCTCGATAACGGAGATCAATACGGGACACAGATTATATTTACTCAAAAACTTGATGCTGATAATCAGACAGAGACTAAAGCAAAAATGTATGAGGCATTAATTGAACATTTACCTGAAGCTATGTTTATCTATGATATTGAGAATCTAAAATTTCTTGACGTGAACGATGCTGCATTAAAGTTGTATGGCTACAAGCGAAACGATTTCTTAAACATGGATCTTACCGATCTTTACGCTCCTGAAGATATTCAAACTTTAATTCAAACAGGCGATAGTAAAATTGTACAAGGAAGTTACAGCGGGCCCTGGAGACATAAGAAGAGCGACGGTACTTCTGTTCTAGTGGAACTAAGAAGATCATCAATTGAATTTAAAGGGAAGAAATCGCATCTAAATCTCGTTAGAAATGTTACCGAACAATCAGAGTCTAAAAAAAGAACTCAAATTTTAGAATCAGCATTTGACAACACTAGTGACCCGGTTATTATAACTGATAAAGATGGTTTTATCTCTGAAATTAATGAACCGGTATCAAAGCGTTTTGGATATTCAAAAAAAGATTTGGAGACGCGTCCTTTTATTTCTCTTGTAGCTGATGATGATCGGGCTAAGATAAATAAAAATATTTTTCATTCCGGAATTTTAAAACCAACGATATTGGATGTTGAAATAAAAAAACCTTCCGGAACATTTCATAAAGCAAATTTGATTGCAACACCGATTAAAAATTTTAACGGTGATATTGATTCATTCGCTTTAGTCATAAAACCGATTGATGAACCTGTAGTTACCAAAGATTTGAAGAAAACCCAAGAAGATTCAGTAGAGAAAATTGATCCTCCATTTCTTTCAAATGTTTTTCACGAACTCCTTACACCTATTAATGTTATACTCGGTTTTACTCAGGAGTTAGGTGAAAGTATCCAAAGTCCTAATGAAGAGCAAAAAGAAGCTGTTGATATTATTAAACAGAATCAAAAATTACTTTTACAGATAATGGATAATGCTGTTGAATATTCAACACTTGAACAGAAAGTAGTAAAACTTAAGTCAGAACATATCAAGTTTGTAGATATTCTGAATGAACTAAAAGAAAATTCTAAGAAAACAGCCGAGGATAAAAAAGTTGAACTTTCATACGGTAAGATTTCTTCTTCGCTTGAAGTCGAATCTGATAGGCAGAAAATCGTTTCATTATTGAGTTTGTTCATAAAGTTTGCAATTCAGATTACAAAAGAAGAAAAAATATTTCTTTCAGCCTCGGTTTATCAGGATGATTTCTGCGCTGTTGGTATAAAGGACACTACTAAAGCAATTACTCCATTTTTATTAAAAGCGTTTAATGATATTTTCTCGGAAGATGAAAATATGAGTAGAAGAAATTACGGATTCTCACGCTTTTCTGTAAAACTCGCAAAAAAATTGATTGATTTATTATCAATCAAGAAAGAAACAATTACAAAGGATGCTGATCCTGTTGAATTCGCACTTGTAATACCATTGAAGTTCGTTATAAATGATAAGAAAAAATTAGAAGTGGAAACTGTCGCTCAGCAAAAAGAAGTTGAGGTGGGATCTCCTCAAAAAGTTGTGGGTAAACAATCTGAAAAAGATTCAATCACATCAGCAGTTCCAGTAGAAAAGAAAGTATTGGATCTTACACAGCTTTCATGCCTCTATTTGGAAGATCAAGTTGATTCTCAAATGCTGTTTAAGAGTCAGATGAAAGAACTAAAAAATATTGAATTCGCACCCAGTTTTGAAAGTGCATTACCCCTTCTAAAAACAAAAAAATTCGATTTCCTTGTCATGGATATTAATCTACAAGGTGAGTATAATGGACTCGATGCTTTGAGAATAATTCAAAAAATGCCCGGCTATAAAAACATTCCGGTAATTGCATCAACCGCATATTTATTGCCTGGTGCCCGCGATAATTTTATTGCAGCCGGGTTCAATGATTTTGTCTCTAAACCGTTATTGAGAGATAAGCTCATTGAAGTTCTTAAAACTCTTTTTAACTGATCTACATCTCTCCTAGCAACGTTTTGTAATCATAAATTATTTAGCTTGACATTTCTTCCTTTGCTTAATAGCTTGAATCATTAGTGAATATTTATTTTACTGCTTATGATTTTCAAAACATTTTACAATTCACCAATCGGATTAATTGAAATAAGCGGAACGGAAAATTCAATTATATCTCTTTATTTTATTGATGAAGAATTTAATCCGGTTGTGAAATCAAATCCCTACATAGAAAAATGCGTAGAGCAGCTTGATGAATATTTTAATGGAAAGAGAAAAATATTTGGATTAAATCTTCAACCGGATGGAACGGAATTTCAGAAAAAAGTATGGAATGAATTATTAAAAATTCCTTACGGAGAAACTAAATCATATATGGAAATCACAAAAATTATAAGCGATCCGAAAGCTATCCGCGCAGTTGCTAACGCAAACGGACAAAATAAAATTTCAATTATCATTCCTTGCCATAGAGTAATCGGCAGCGATGGAAGTTTGACAGGTTATGGAGGCGGATTGTGGCGGAAGAAATGGCTTTTAGAACATGAACAAAAATTCAGTAACACAGAAAAACAGTTAGAGCTTACTTTGTAAAAAAGTCATTAATAGTCATTAGGTCATTTATTGTCATTATGTCATTAAATAGTTTTAAAAAATGGAGGGGTAATGAATCTCGAAGAATTAATTGTTTATGATTTATCCATGAAACTTGGGGACAAATCTTGGAAAGTTGTCAATCAATGGGATTATTTTCTAAAAGATACTTTAAGCAAACAATTAGTTAGAGCTGTGGATTCTGTTGCGGCAAATATCAGCGAAGGATTTGGAAGATACCATTATAATGAAGCTAAACATTTTGGATATTACGCAAGAGGTTCATTATATGAAACTAAAACTTGGTTAACGAAAGCATACAATCGAAAATTAATAAGCGATGAATTATTCAAAGAATTCATAAATGATATAAACAATCTAGGTGTTAAATTAAATAATTATATAAGATCTATTGGTAAACAAGAATCTCTAAAACAACCAAATGACCATGAATGATCAACGAATGACTATTAATGACCCTGAATAACAACTGAATGACTATTTATGACAAACGAATGGCAAATAGTGAATTTATAATATGTCACAAAAATAAAAATTGAGAATTCCATGAGTAATCTAAAATTCAAACCACTGACTAAAAAGAATTGGAAGGATTTTGAAAAATTATTTGGTGAGCGCGGGGCCTGCGGAGGTTGCTGGTGTATGTCATGGCGGTTAAAGAAATCCGACTTTGATAAGAACAAAGGTAATGGGAATAAGCTCTTAATTAAGAAACTTGTAAACTCGAAAAAAGAAACCGGAATATTGGCATATATAAAACATGAGCCGGTAGGGTGGTGTTCTGTTGCACCGCGGGAAGACTTTTTGCGGCTTAATAATTCAAGAGTTCTTGGTAAAGTAGATGACAATCCGGTTTGGTCAATCGTTTGTTTCTTTATTGATAGAAAGTACCGTAGGAAAGATATTTCCACTGAATTATTAAAAGCTGTCGTTTCATATTGTAAAAAGAAAAAAGTAAGAATCTTAGAAGGTTATCCTACTGAACCGTATTCTGAAAATATGCCTGCTGCATTTGCCTGGACCGGATTTCCTTCTGCATTCACTAAAGCCGGTTTCCGAGAAGTTGAGAGAAGATCAAAGTCAAGGCCGATCATGAGGTATTACTACTAAATATGATTCTACAAAAAGAAATAACTTTAAAACCGAGGGCGCGGGGATTTCATTTAATTACTGATGAAATTGTTTCGCAATTACTTTCACTTGAAAATATCTCAAAAGGTGTTGCACACATTTTTATAAAACACACCTCAGCATCATTAACAATTAATGAGAATGCAGATCCCACGGTTCGTTCTGATATGGAAACATATTTTAATAGAATAATACCTGAGAGTGATACATTTTATAAGCATACACTGGAAGGTTCGGATGATATGACCTCACATATCAAATCATCAATGATCGGTAATTCTATAATCGTTCCGATTACAAATGGCAGATTAAACCTTGGAGTTTGGCAAGGGATCTATCTTTGTGAGCACAGAAACAATAGCGGACCTCGAAAGATTGTTGTTACTATGATTGCAGAATAGCACACTATATTCTGTTTTTATCTTAATATTCGACCTACTCATCTTTATTTTAACTCCATTAATTTCTATTATTCAACTGTCATTTTAGAAAATTTCTTAAAAATAAGATTGATGGTAGTCTAATTTCTAAATCATAGAACTTCGTTACTAAATTCGTGCAGAATCTTTTGAAAATAGACTAAAAAGCAAATTAATAAACACTTCTTGATGGCAAGGTATTTGAGTTTAATATCCGACAAAATCAAAAAAATATTCTTATAAATTATTAGAGGATTCAATGGAAAGAAGGAAAATTACGATTGATGGTAACGAAGCTGCTGCTCACGTTGCGTACCGTGTAAGTGAAGTTATTGCGATCTATCCTATTACACCATCATCTACAATGGGTGAGTTATCCGATGCTTGGTCAGCTAAGAAAATTAAAAATATTTGGGGGACTGTTCCTAATGTAACTGAAATGCAAAGTGAAGGCGGTGCAGCAGGTGCACTGCATGGTTCATTACAAAGCGGTGCACTTACTACAACTTTTACTGCTTCTCAAGGATTATTTTTGATGATTCCAAACATGTATAAAATTGCAGGTGAATTGACTCCCGCTGTTTTTCATGTAAGTGCGCGCTCAATAGCCGCTGCGGCTTTATCGATATTTGGTGATCATAGTGATGTAATGGCAACTCGCCAAACGGGATTTGGTTTGATCTGTTCGAATTCAGTACAGGAAGTTATGGATACAGCAGCAATTGTGCACAGAGCAACTCTAGAATCAAGAATTCCATTCGTTCATTTTTTTGACGGATTTAGAACATCTGCCGAAGTTGTTAAGATGGAAGAATTAACAGATGAAGATATTCGTTCTATGATTGATGATGAAAAAATAAAAGAATTCCGCAAGAGAGCTTTGAATCCGGAAAATCCTTTTATTAGAGGAACCGCACAGAATCCTGATGTTTATTTCCAGGGAAGAGAAACAGTTAATAAATTCTATGATGCATGCCCTGAAATTGTTCAAAGTGCAATGGATAAGTTTGCCAAGATTACAGGCCGTCAATATCATTTGTTCGATTATTACGGTGCACCGGATGCAAAACGCGTTATTATACTTATGGGTTCAGGAGCTGAAGCTGCAGAAGAGACGGTTGAATATTTATCACAAAGAATTGAAGAGAAAGTCGGAATTATTAAAGTAAGATTATACAGACCATTCTCTGCAAAACATTTACTTGCCGCAATTCCTAAAACAGTTGAAAACATTTCCGTACTTGATAGAACAAAAGAACCAGGCTCACTTGGTGAACCGTTATATCTTGATGTTGTTACCGCAATCACTGAAGCAATGAGTTCGAACAATCCTCCGTTTGCTAAGATGCCTAAAATAGTCGGCGGTCGTTACGGGTTATCTTCAAAAGAATTTACATCGTCAATGGTAAAAGCAGTTTTCGATAATATGAAAAAATCCGAACCGAAAAATCATTTTACTGTTGGAATAAACGATGATGTTACATTCACAAGTCTGGATTACGATCCCAACTTTATGACTGAAGGGGATGAAGTTGTACGATGTTTATTTTACGGTTTAGGAGCAGATGGAACAGTCGGGGCAAATAAGAATTCGATAAAAATTATTGGAGAAGAAACTGAAAATTATGCGCAAGGTTATTTTGTTTATGATTCTAAAAAATCCGGTTCAACTACTGTTTCGCATTTAAGGTTCGGTAAGAAACCAATTCGCTCGACATATTTAATCCAAACTGCAAAATTTGTCGGCTGCCATACTTTCGGACTTCTAGAAAAATTTGATGTCCTAGGGAACATTGAAAACGGCGGAACATTCTTACTAAACAGTCCATATAGTAAAGATGAAACTTGGGATCATCTACCGATTAGAATTCAACAGCAAATAATAGATAAGAAATTAAATTTTTATCTGATAGACGGTTATGCAGTTGCTAATAAAACCGGAATGGGAAGCAGAGTTAATACGATTATGCAGACATGCTTTTTTGCTATTTCTGGAATTCTTCCTAAAGATGAAGCAATTGAACAGATCAAAAAATCAATTAAGAAAACTTACGGTGCGAAAGGCGAAGAGATAGTAAAGAAAAATTTTGAAGCTGTTGATCAAACACTTGATAATTTACATAAGATAGATGTTCCTTCAAAGGTTACAAGCAAGATTGAAATCCCATCAATTGTTTCGGCTAAGGCGCCTGATTACGTACGTAACGTTCTTGGTAAAATGCTGGAAGGTAAAGGCGATAATGTTAAAGTAAGTGAAATGCCTATTGACGGAACATTCCCATCTGCAACAACAATGTGGGAAAAAAGAAATATCGCATTAGATGTTCCGTCCTGGGACCCTGAATGGTGTATTCAGTGTGGTAAATGTGCCATGGTTTGTCCTCATGCTTGTATCAGAATTAAATCTTACGATAAAAAATATTTGAATGATGCCCCGGCAACTTTTAAAATGATGGACGCAAAGGGAAAAGAATTTCCGGATGGTTATGCTTACACAATTCAAGTAGCAGTCGAAGATTGTACCGGCTGTGAAATGTGTGTTGAAGTCTGTCCTGCAAAGAATAAAAAAGAAACACGTTTGAAAGCGCTTAATATGACTCCTCAAATTCCAATTCGCGAACAAGAAAGAGTTAATTGGGATTTCTTCCTTACTCTTCCAGAACTAGATCGAAGACTAATCAACACAGGAGTTATTAAAGCTCAGCAATTACAACAGCCGTTGTTTGAATTTTCCGGAGCCTGCTCAGGTTGCGGGGAAACTCCTTACGTAAAATTAGTATCTCAGTTATTTGGTGACCGTTCTATAATTGCAAATGCAACCGGATGTTCATCAATCTACGGCGGTAATTTACCCACAACCCCCTGGTCAAAAAATAATGAAGGAAGGGGACCTGCTTGGGCAAATTCTTTATTTGAAGATAATGCTGAGTTTGGAATGGGAATGCGTCTATCTATAGATAAACAAAAAGAGTTTGCTATTGAGCTGATTGCGAAATTAAAAGATCCCATTGGAAATGAACTAGCGGATGCAATTCTGAATGCAGATCAACAAGATGAAGTTGGTATATATGAACAAAGAGAAAGAGTTGTTGAATTAAAGAAGAAACTTGAAACTATTAAATCTAAAGACGCAGAAAAATTATTGGAAGTTGCTGATTACCTGGTAAAAAAATCCGTTTGGATAATCGGTGGTGACGGCTGGGCCTATGATATTGGTTACGGCGGACTTGATCATGTGATTGCGTCTGGCAAAAACGTAAATATTTTAGTTCTTGATACTGAAGTTTACTCTAATACCGGAGGACAAATGTCTAAATCTACCGGAATGGGTGCAGTTGCAAAATTTGCATCAGCCGGTAAACAGACAGCTAAGAAAGATCTTGCGTTGATGGCTATGAATTATGGAAATGTTTACGTTGCTAAAGTCGCAATGGGTGCAAATGATGTTCAGACATTACGGGCATTTATTGAAGCTGAAGCATATAACGGTCCTTCTTTAATTATAGCCTACAGTCATTGTATTGCTCACGGTATTAATATGGCAAAGGGAATGGAAAGTCAGAAAGCAGCTGTGGATAGCGGTTACTGGCCGTTGTTCCGGTACAATCCGGAAAGTTTTAATGAAGGCAAGAATCCGCTTAAGTTAGATTCAAAAGCTCCGAAGATTAAACTTGAAGATTATATCTACAAGGAAACAAGGTATAAGATGTTAACAAAATCTCATCCGACTGAAGCGAAGGAATTATTAATTAGAGCACAGGAAGAAGTTAATAAGAAATGGAAATTCTATGAGCAGATGTCTTCGTTCGAAGTTGGTAAAGAGGGCGACGGAAAAGAAGAATCTAAAAATTGAAAAATTAAATTTTGAGGAGTTAATATGGATCTCACAACAAAATACATGGGATTGAAATTAAAGAATCCGATAGTTCCTTCGGCTTCTCCGTTATCGCAAAGTGTTGATACCGTTAAAGCTATGGAGGATGCCGGTGCTTCAGCAGTCGTGGTGTATTCTTTGTTCGAAGAACAGATCTCGCATGAATCGGGTGAACTTGACCATTATCTCTCTGTCGGAACAGACAGTTTTGCTGAAGCATTAAGTTATTTCCCCGAGCAAGAAAAATTTCATCTTGGTCCCGAACAGTATTTGAATCATATCGCCAAATTAAAGAAAGCTGTAGATATTCCAATCATCGGAAGTTTGAACGGTGTTAGTACAGGCGGATGGATTAAATATGCCCAGAACATCGAACAAGCAGGTGCAGATGCCCTTGAATTAAATGTTTATTACGTCGCTACTAATAAGAATATAACCGGATCAGAAGTTGAAAATATGTACGTTGATGTTTTGAAAGAAGTAAAAAAAAATTTGAAGATCCCTGTTGCTATAAAATTAAGTCCGTTCTTCACTTCGATGTCGAACATGGCACGTAAACTCGACCATGCTGGGGCAGATGCTTTAGTATTATTTAACAGATTCTACCAACCCGATTTTGATTTAGATAAGCTTGAAGTTGTTCCGAATCTTTTGTTAAGTACAAATTGGGAAATGCGTTTGCCGTTAAGATGGATTGCAATTCTACATGGTAATGTCAAGGCAAGTATTGGTGCTACGACTGGCATACATAATCATAATGACGTATTAAAAATGATGATGGCTGGGGCCGATGTTGCAATGATGGCTTCCGAACTATTGCTTAACGGGATTGTACGTATCACTCAAATTTTAGACGGAATGATAAAATGGATGGAAGAAAAAGAATATAGTTCAATTGATTTGATGAAGGGGAGTATGAGCCAAATGAAAATTGCTCAACCGGCGGCGTTTGAAAGAGCAAATTATATGAAGACTTTACAGAGTTATAAATCGCTTAATTAATATTTTGTTATTTTGTGAAAGCCATTGGATTGTATTATCTAATGGCTTTTTTTATTAGCTCTTCAATTTTTGATAGAATGTAATTAATAGTCACAAATATTAAATCAAATGCATTCATCTCAAATAATAACATCACCGATTATTGGTAAAACATATTCACTCTATGGTAATTTCCTATCAAGTGATTCCTATTTTGAATTAATATCTGATTTAGCACATAAATTTCTAGAGAAAGTAAATAGTGCAAAAGAACTTCATTCTATAATTCAAATTGCCGGTAAGAAAAACCGTTTACTCAAAAATCTTTCGCACAATAATAGTCAAACAATTATATCACAAATCATTAGCGAGTTAAATGAAAACCTTTCGGTTTATTCCAGGCCAGTCAAAGAGCATTTAAAAACTCTCCCGGTCTTTCAGAGATTTGAAAAAATTAAAACACTTAGTGTAGAGCAATATCATTTATTCATGCTGGAAATTGAATTGACTAATAGATTAAATAGAAAAGAATTTTTAGAGTGTGAATTAAAATATGCATTCCTTCCGCATTGTATGAGAGACTTCTCTCAAGAATGTCTCTCGTCTCCGGATGATCTTGATTATGTATGCAAAGCATGTTCAAAAATTTGTTCTGTTAATGAAATGAGCAAACTTTTCAGAAAGAATAAGATAAAACCTTATCTATGGATGGAAGCCGATCTTAAAAAACTATTTCGAAATCTTAAACATGAAAATAAAAGAATTGGTGTATTTGGAGTAGCCTGCATACCTGAGCTTGTCAATGGAATGAGGATGTGTCAAAAAGCTAATGTCCCTGTAATCGGCCTACAGTTAGATGCAAACCGTTGTATGAGATGGATGGGTAAATTCCATGAGAATACAGCCAATATAAAAAAACTGAGCGAGTTGCTAAGTTATTCTAATCTAAAATGAACTTACCAAAATAAAAGCACGTTTTGATAAGTATATAACATAGTAAAGGGAACAAATATGAAAATTGGAATTTTTGGAACTGGAATGGTAGGTTCAACAATTGGCAGTAAACTAATTAATCTAGGTCATCAGGTTAAGATGGGATCTAGAACTATTGATAATAAAAAAGCAAATGAATGGGTTAAAGCAAACGGGATTCACGCATCACAAGGAAAATTTTCAGATGCGGCTTCATTCGGGGAAATTATTTTTAATTGTACATCGGGATTTGGTGCACTTGAATCTATCGGTTCAGCAGGAGCAAATAATCTTAACGGGAAAATTCTAATTGATATTTCAAACCCGCTTGATTTTTCTAAAGGTATGCCTCCTTCGTTATTTATTTGTAATACAGATTCACTTGGTGAACAAATCCAAAATAAATTTCCTTATCTAAAAGTTGTGAAAACATTAAACACTGTAAATTGTAATATGATGGCTAATCCTTCACTTGTTCCGGGTGAACATGATCTGTTCATGTGCGGTAATGATGAAATCGCAAAGGAAAAAGTAAATGAGATATTAAAAAAATGGTTCGGTTGGAAGACAGTAATTGATTTAGGAGATATAACAAATGCCCGCGCAACAGAAATGATTCTTCCTTTATGGGTTCGTTTATATGGAAAATTTCAAACGCCTAATTTTAATTTTAGAATTGTTAAGTAAAAACTTCCGGAGAACTTTATTAAAACTTTAAAATAAAACTCTCCTAGTGCAAAATAGGACAGAAAAACAACCTCATCATTAAATTCCGACCAATTAAAACATATTCAATTTATAGCAGTATATTAGTAATAGAATTATTAAAAATGTTTAGGATTAACAAAATATGCTCAACAATGGCTTCAAGGATTTAGGACTTTCAGAAGAAACACTTCATTCAATCCGCCTAAAAGGATTCGAAGAACCGACAGAAATCCAAAAAAAAATTATCCCGCTTATTTTAGAAAATAAAATTGATTTAATAGGTCAGGCTCAGACTGGAACGGGAAAAACAGCAGCTTTTGCTCTTCCGATTATACAACAGCTCCTACCACGTACAGGTCACTTACAGGCATTAGTTCTTGTTCCCACCCGTGAACTCGCTATTCAGGTGGCTGAAGAATTTAATTCACTTCGCGGAAATAAAAATATCCACGCCGCCCCAATTTATGGCGGGCAATCTTACGATACCCAATTGCGCAGGTTAAAAAAAGGTGTTGATGTTGTTGTGGGAACCCCGGGACGAATGATTGATCTTCTAAATAAAAAGAGTATGTCGCTTTCTGAAATTTCCTTTGTTGTTTTAGATGAAGCTGATGAGATGCTAAACATGGGTTTTGTTGATGACATCGAAGATATTCTCTCACGTACAAATCCTAATAGGAGAACACTGCTTTTCTCTGCAACAATGCCGGAGAGAATTGCGACACTTGCAAAGAAGTATATGGGCAAAAGAGAAATTGTCAGGACAAAACATTCCGGTGAAACGACTCAGCTTACTGATCAAATTTATTATGAAGTAAAAGAATCTGACAAATTGGACGCGCTCTGCCGTATTATAGACACAACAACTGAATTCTACGGATTAGTTTTTTGCCGTACTAAACTTGATGTTGATAATGTAACCTCAAAACTTACAGATAGAGGATATGACACTGAAGGATTGCACGGGGATATATCTCAGAATGTTCGAGAAAAAATATTGACGAAATTTAGAAATAGAAAAATAAATGTTTTGATTGCAACTGATGTTGCTGCTCGCGGTCTTGATATTGATGAATTAACTCACGTTATAAATTATGCGCTGCCCCAAGATCCGGAAGCTTATCTTCACCGTATTGGAAGAACCGGACGAGCCGGCAAGGAAGGAACTGCAGTAACATTTATTACTCCGGAAGAATACCGAAAATTAATGTTTATAAAAAACTTTACTCAAACTGAAATCCGCAAAGAAAGAATCCCGCATGTTAAGGATGTGATAAATTTTAAGAAAGAAAAAATTGCATCGCAGTTGAAATCAATGATGGAAGTTGGACTAGCTCATAATTACGTTTCACTTGCTAAAGAAATGATTAAAAATCACAATCCGGAAGATGTTGTAGCTGCTTTGATAAAATACACATATCAGAACGAACTTGAAGAAGAAAATTATGCTAAGATACACGATCTCTTTGAAAGAAAAAGATCAGTAGATTCTAGAGATGATAGGCCGATGGGTAGAAGAGAATATTCTCGGAGAGATGATCGTAAAAAAAGTGATTCACGAGAAAATCGTTTTGAAAGAAAGGGGAAATTCACTTCTGATAGAGGAAAATACAGTAGCGATAGAGGTAAATCTAGAATGTTTCTTGCTTTAGGCAAAAAAGATGATCTTAATCCCAAAGAATTACTTTTGATGCTCAAGAAGAAAGCAAATGTTCGTCCCGATTTAGTTACCGGGATACAGATATCAGATGCGTTTTCTTTTTTTAATGTTCCACCAAAAGAATCCGAAATTATTTTAAGTAAACTCAACTCAAAAGATAAAAGTAAAAGACCAATCGTCGAACGTGCGAAAGGGAAATAGTTTTTACCTGCCCGATTTTTGACGTTGTGCAGCATTGTATTAAACAAAAATGCGACTTTAATTAGAGCCGAGTTTTTTATAACAGTTAATAACTCGACAAATACAAGAATAATTAATTCCATTAATCTTCCATAAAACATTTACAAATCGAAAGTTTAAACAGCAAAAAGTATGTAATGATTGATTTTTTGATAAAGTATAATTAAGTTAAAATACATTTGCGGGTAATCAACAGATTTGCAGTGAAGAGAATCAATGTGTAAGTTATTTTAGCTACAAAAGAGAAACATAAATTGATTTTCACGATGGGGAAAAAATGGGGAATAACGGACTCAGGTCATTATCTAAATCTCAAGAATGGTGTTTAATAGTTGAAGAATTAGTTTTATTTTTATTCGGGGCACCCGAAAAATTTACTATACCACGGAATACTCTTCAAAATGTTCAAAGCAAATTCAGTAACATAAGTAGTGATTCATCCGTCAATTTGGGATTTGAATTTATAATACAAGTCCCTTTTGTTTCCTCGGATAAAAATAATTTTGGCTCGGCGGCATTTCAAATAATTGAAAAGATAGATAAAAAAATAAGTATATTCTAAAATATTTGTTTTTTGTTGGGGGTGTTATGAAAAAAATAGTTACTGTTTCGATTTTGTTTTTACTTAATAATCTGCTTTTGGGACAAATAGCTGCATGGGACTTTACTGGACAAAATAATGTTGCTACTTCAACAGCTACTACTTTTAATCCAAATTTAATTAGTGAATCCGGTGCAAACAACATAACACGTGGATCAGGTGCATCATCGAGTACTGGTGCAAATTCTTTCAGGACTACCGGATTTAAAAATGAAGGAATATCTATAGCAAATACTGATTATTTTCAAATAACGATATGTGCAGCTACAGGATATAAAGTATCACTATCTACAATTGATGCTAAATTCAATGGTACTCAAACCTTTGTTGGAGTTGCTGGCGTAACTTCCCAATTTGCATATAGTTTAGACGGTAGCAGTTTTACATTGATCAATATCCCATTTGTGTTAACGGGTAATGTTCCCTTGACAATGACTCAAATTGACTTGTCTGGTATAAATGCTTTACAAAATATTACAGATGGAACTATTATTACTCTACGATATTATGCAAGCGGGCAAACTGCAACAGGAGGTTGGGGCTTCTACTCTAGCGCAAGTGGAATTAATGGTCTTGCAATTGGTGGTACGGTAAGTCCAATTACAACTACTGTTTTACAGCTTACAAATGGTGTTGCTACATCACCCTTGTCCGGTGGCGATGTTTATAAAGCAATAATAGGTTTTTCTCTCACCTCCAGCGGCAGCGGTTTCCCGAATTTTACAGCAATTGGTATAGCAACATCGTCAACAGTTGCCGGTAAATTCAACAATATAAAACTTTATAAGTCAACGGATAATACATATGCAACCCCAGGAGACAACATATTAGTTACAGGTGCAGTTGTAACTACAACCGCCGCTGAAATTCAAATAAGCGGATTTTCAGAGACGTTATCAGGCACTCCTAAAAATTTCTTTGTTGTGACTGACATTGATTTAACTGTAACAGGCGCGACACCAAATGTTCAGCCATCGTTTACTGAAACGAATATTACTGTTTCAACTGGGACAGTAAGTGCAGTGACCATTACCGGTGCTAATTACGCATTTCAGCCAACTGCAATATTATTAGCTGCGATGGAGGCAGCGACATTAAATTATACTGAAGGGGATGATGCTGCTCAAATAACTGGTACAACAACAGTTACTGCTGTAGAAGCTAATCTCATAAGTGGTGTTATTCAGATAATAAATAATTATCAAAACGGAGAGGACCTGCTCGGTTTCACAAATCAAAACGGCATTACCGGGAGTTGGGATGCGGCTACTGGAACATTAACTCTTATGGGAACAACTTCAGTAGCAAATTATCAAACCGCTATAAGGAGCATTACATATCAGAACACATCTCAAAACCCAAGTAACTTATTAAGAACAGTAAGCTTTACGGTAAATGATGGAGCCTCAAATAGTAATACTGTTAGTAGATACATAAATAATGTAGCCGTTAATAATCCGCCAATGATAACATCATTGGAAGATACCCAACTGATTTTTACAACCGGAAGTTCACCAGCCGCAATTACACAAACTATATCATTAAGCGATATTGATAATGTAAACTTGGTTAGTGCTGAAATAAAAATATTTGCTCACTACCAAAATGGAAATGATATTTTGAATTTTACGAATTCAAACGGAATCATAGGAATGTGGGACGCTACAAATGGAACCATGATACTGACCGGTGTATCGTCAATAGCTAATTATCAAGCAGCGCTAAGAAGCGTTACTTATCAACATATTGAAGGTGTCATTTCAAACTTATACGCGAGAACAATCAGTTTCAAAGTGAGTGACGGATCAGCTGAGAGTTATGTTGCAATAAGAGAAATAAACATAGGGAATTCTCAGCCAGTTCTAGCAGGGATAGAACCAACTCCTTTAGAATATAAGCAAGGTGATAATCCGACAATAATAACAACCGGGCTAACCATAACTGACAATGGAATTCCAAACTTACAATATGCAGTGGTTAAAATTTCTAACAATTACAAAATCGGTGAAGATATTCTTAGTTTCACAAAACAAAATACTGTTATTGGCACATGGTACCCTGATCAAGGTGTTTTAGTTTTGAATTTAGGTCTTTCATTATCAAATTATGAGACCACATTAAGAAGTGTCTCATACCATAATATTAGTAGTAACCCAAGTACCATACCAAGAACAGTCAGTTTCAAAGTCTCTGACCCCTATCAGGAAAGTAATGAAGTAAATCGTATTATAAAAATAACTCCCACATATAGAGTTACTTTAATATCAAATTCACCAGAAGGGGGAATAACCAACGGCGAAGGAATTTTCTATCATAGAAATTCTGTAACAGTTACAGCAACTCCAAATACTGGATATGTGTTTGCGAATTGGACAGAAGGAGGAATAGTAGTTTCAAGCGATCCAAGTTACACATTCGTAATCAATTCCAATAGATTATTAACAGCTAATTTTGAGATCATGCAGTGTACTGTGACAACAAATTCTAATCCTGCCGAAGGTGGAACTACGAGTGGAAGTGGTATCTTTAATTACGGTAGTGTGATTATGGTGACAGCAATTTCCCAAAACGGGTATACATTTGTTAAATGGACAAGCGGAAATGTTGAAGTTGCAACTTCAGCTACTTATACATTTACAATTACTGGAAGTAAAAATTTGGTTGCAAATTTTGTGTTGCTGCCAATCTTGAAAGTTACACCAGATTTTCTTCATGTAGGTCCGATTGCCGGCACTGGTTCGATAAATGTATCTAATGCCGGTGGCGGAACAATGAAGTGGATTGCAATACCAAATAAAGCTTGGATAAAAATTACTAGCGCTGCCAGTGGAACAAACAATGGAAACATTAATTTTAGTTATGATCAAAATAACAATGTTTCGAGAGTCGGAATAATAACTATCACTGCCGAGGGCATTACCGGTAGCCCAAAAAGCGTTGAGATCAGACAAGATGCATATATAACCCACGTTGAAAATCTAAATTTAGGTATTCCAGACGCATATTTATTGGAACAAAACTATCCGAATCCCTTTAATCCAACTACAAAGATCAGATACAAGTTACCCAAGGAAAATAATGTTGTTATAACTGTCTTTAATATCCTGGGGGTTGAAATAACAAAACTTGTAAATGATTTTCAGCATGCTGGATTTTATGAAGTTAATTTTGATGCGAATAATTTAGCCAGCGGAATATATTTCTATCGAATCTCAGCGGGCGGTTTCATACAGGTTAAAAAAATGTTTTTAATCAAATAATTGTATAAAAACGTTGATAAAGAAAGTCGGAATATTATTTTGCTTCCGACTTTTTTTATGTGTTATAGTTAACTAACTTTATCAACAATTTTTTTAAAAAGTATATTATGAAAAAATCTAAAATGATAAAATATCTGGCGTACTTACTACTGAGTCTCGCTTTCTTCCAAATCGTAAATGCTCAAACCATAGATCACAGTTTTTTTAATTCAATGCGTTGGCGCATGATCGGCCCCCACCGTGGCGGAAGAACTATTGGTGCGGTTGGTGTAAGGCAGCAGCCAAATGTTTTTTATATCGGAGTAAATAATGGCGGTGTCTGGAAGACAAGTGATTTCGGCAGGACATGGCTTCCTGTATTCGACGATCAACCGACCGGATCGATTGGGGATGTTGTAGTAGCGCCTTCTAATCCAAATGTAATTTATGTTGGATGTGGTGAGGGTGTGCAGCGTCCGGATCTTTCTATCGGTGATGGAATTTATAAATCTACCGATGCTGGTAAAACTTGGATCAATAGCGGATTACATGATGCTCAGCAAATTGGAGGTCTGGCAATAGATCCTAAAAATGAGAACCGTGTTTTTGTTGCGGCTCTTGGTCATCCTTACGGACCGAATACTGAACGTGGGGTTTTCAGAACTTTCGATGGCGGAAAAAGTTGGGAAAGAGTTTTATATAAAGATGAAAACACAGGTGCAATTCAGGTAACAATTGATCCTAATAATAGCGATATCATATTTGCAGATCTTTGGGCAGCAAGACAAGGTCCTTGGGAAAACGGTGAATTCAAAGGGACTGAAAGCGGATTATTTAAATCTACAGATGGTGGCTCTACCTGGAAAAAATTAACTAAAGGATTGCCGACAACCTCACAAGGATTGGGAAGAATTGGTTTTTGTATTGCACCATCGAACTCAAATAGAATGTATGCAACTGTGGATGCCGGAAAATATGGCGGTATCTATAGAAGCGATGACGCTGGTGAATCGTGGACAAATGTCAACTCTGATGGAAGACTGTGGGGAAGGGGGGATGATTTTGCAGAAGTAAAAGTTGATCCTTTTAATCCGGATATAGTTTACTCTGCCGATATAGTAGTTTGGAAAAGTGTTGATGGAGGAAAAACGTGGAGCGGATTTAGAGGCGCACCTGGCGGAGATGATTATCACCGTATTTGGATCAATCCTGATAACAGTAATATAATACTGATTGCGAGTGATCAAGGAGCTATTATAACTGTTAACGGCGGTGAAACATTTTCAAGCTGGTACAATCAACCGACAGCACAATTCTACCATGTAAGTGCCGACAATGATTTCCCTTATAACGTTTATAGCGGTCAACAGGAAAGCGGTTCTGTTGGAATTGCTTCGCGTGGAAATGACGGACAAATTACTTTTCGTGAGTGGCATCCTGTTGGTGCGGAAGAATACGGTTACGTTGTTGCCGATCCTAAAGATCCGAATATTATTTACGGAGGGAAAATTTCTAAGTATGATAAACGGACAGGGCAAACACAAAATATTTCACCTGAAATAGGTCGCGGTGGGAAATATCGTTTTATTAGAACCGCTCCAATTTTGTTCAACCCGGTTGATAATAAAACATTGTACTATGCCGGAAACGTTTTATTTAAAACTTTAGATGGTGGAAACAAATGGGAAATTATCAGTCCGGATTTATCAAGGGAGAATTGGGATATACCGGCAAGTGTTGGCATTTATATAAAAGACGAAATGAAAACAATGCCGAGACGCGGAGTTATTTATACTGTGGCGCCATCTTACGTTGATATAAATACAATCTGGTGCGGAACGGATGATGGTTTGATTCATGTTACAAAAAACGGCGGGAAGACCTGGAAAAATATTACTCCGCCGGAAATTACAAGCTGGTCTAAAGTTTCTTTGATGGATGCAAGCCATACAGATGTCAATACTGCTTATGCTGCTGTTAACCGTATCCGTTTGGATGATATGCGGCCGCATATTTATAAAACTAAAGATGGCGGTAAATCCTGGAAAGAAATTGTAAAAGGATTGCCCTATGCACCGATCAATGTTGTAAAAGAAGATCCGATTAGAAAAGGATTACTTTTTGCCGGAAGTGAAACAGCAGTTTACTTCTCTATTGATGACGGAGAAAATTGGCAATCATTAAGATTAAATATGCCGGCAACATCAATTAGAGATTTAATAATTAAAGATGATGACATTGTTGTTGCCACTCATGGTAGAAGTTTTTGGATATTGGATGATATAACTCAGCTTCGTCAGCTAAGTGAGGAATCAAAGTCATTGAATGCAATTTTGTTTAAGCCGCAAAATGCATATCGTGTTAGATGGAATATGAATACCGATACACCTCTTCCCCAAGAAGAACCTGCAGGACAAAATCCGCCGGAAGGTGCTATCATAAATTATTATTTAAGTAGTAATGCAAATATTATTAGTCTTGAAGTTTTAGATTCAAAGGGAACTGTTGTTCGAACATATACTGATAAAGACACTTTATATAAAATTCCGAATTTAAATATTCCGCTTTACTGGATTCGCCCTCAGCAAATTCTTTCGGCAGAAGCTGGCTCGCACAGATTTATGTGGGATATGAAATATACACCTCTTAACATTCCGCCATCTTATCCAATGTCCGCAATCTATAAAAACACTGCGCCACACCCGATATCACCATGGGTAATGCCCGGCTCTTATACTGTTAAACTAACTGTGGATGGGAAAGAATTTACTCAATCATTAAATATTGAAATGGATCCAAGAGTAAAGACGAGCATAAAAGATTTACAGCTTCAGCATGATTTAAGTTTAGCTTGTTATATGAATATAAAAAAATGTAGGGTAGTGTTAAAAGAAATTGCCGAAAAGAGAGATGGGAAGTTTTCTGATATCGAAAAAGAATTTGCAAGGTATGCGAGAACATTCTCTTCGTTACACAATTTACTACAACAGAGTGATATGCCTCTAACTTCTCAAATGATTTCGTCTTTGAAAGAATCTGAAGAAGGATTTAAGGATATTTGTACTAAATGGAATTTGAAATAAATGATGAGCATTAAAAAATTATTTTTTGTAACAAATATAGTTCTCTTTGTCTCAGGCTCATCGTTATTTTTTTATGCGCAAACCCAGAGTACTATTTTTCAGTTAAAGAATTCAGAAGTGACTTCAATTCCATTACCGCCGGTATTATTATCACCTTCTAATTCTGCTACAGAAGTTTCAATAACGCCTCAATTAAGTTGGAGATCATCAACCGGAGCTACCTCTTATCAAGTTCAAATTTCCACTCTTTCTTCTTTTAATAGTACAATCTTTAATCAAAGCGGAATAAGCGGTACTTCAATATCTGTAAATACTTCTTTATCGGAAGGGACTATTTATTATTGGCGAGTAAAAGCATCGAATGCTGATGGTTCAGGTAATTGGTCATCGAAGTGGAGCTTTACTACAACTATAAATGAAACAAGAATTCCTACTTTAGATTTTTCAGGATTGAGGTGGAATGTAAGTAAGGGATTCAGTGGACCAGGACCGAATAATTGGTTTAATGGAATAAAAAGCGTCTGGATTGATAGTTTAGGAAAACTTCATCTTGCCATTAGAAAAATTGGTGCAAATTGGTATTGTTCAAGTATTACTGCCCAGGATACTATGGGTTATGGAGAATATTCTTTTTCACTTTCAAGTGATGTTGAACTTTATGATCCCAACATTGTTGTTGGATTATTTATTTACGAAAATGATACAAAAGAAATTGATATTGAATTTTCAAGATGGGGTGAGATTACCAGCAATCCCGGCTGGTATGTAGTGCAGCCTGCTTCTTCAGGAACTTCAACTTCTTTTTCACTGAACCTTCAAGGTAGGTCATCAACTCATAAATTTACTTGGACCAAGGGAAATGTAAAATTTCAAAGTTTTCTTTCGTCGGGTGAATTAATCAAAGAATGGACTTATAAGGGTTCAAACATGCCGGTCCCAAATCAAATGAAACCACATATTAATTTTTGGTTGATGTCGGGATTAGCACCAATGAATTTAAGTGATGCTGAACTTATCATAAGTAATTTCAAATATATTCCGTCTATATTATTAGATGTTGATTCTAAGGAAAATGCAAAACCAGCAAAGTTTCAACTATTTCAAAATTATCCGAATCCTTTTAATCCAAGTACAGTAATCAGTTATCGGTTATCAGTTATCAGTAAAGTCACTTTAAAAGTTTATGATGTTCTCGGTAGGGAGATTTCAACACTTGTTGATGAAGAACAACAACCCGGTTCTTACAATTCCCAATTCTCAATTCAAAATTCTCAATTACCTAGCAGCATTTATTTTTATAGACTTCAAGCCGGGGAATTTTCACAAATGAAGAAAATGATTTTACTGAAATAATTTTCCTTTCTTACATTAACCTGACTTCTAGTATTTTATGGAATTAATTACTCAGTAGATTTTTTAATATAGATTAACAAAAAACCCAACTACTTCTGTAATTGGGTTTTATTTTGTACCGGAGGCCGGACTCGAACCGGCACCTGGTGTGAGCCAGACTGGATTTTGAGTCCAGCGCGTCTACCAATTCCGCCACTTCGGCATTTGATTTTTAATTTTGCACGCCAAATCTAAATCATATTTACTTTTATAGCAAGAAATCGAACAGATAAATGTTTAACTTTGCGTATAAAATTGTTCAGTAATCTATTAAAAGAATATGGAAGAAATAAAAGACACAAATAAGAATCCGGCTGAAAACAAATCCAAAAATTTTATCTACGAAATTATAGATGAAGATTTAAAAAAAAATAAATGGGGAGAAAAAATTATTTGTACTCGTTTCCCTCCCGAACCGAATGGGTATCTTCATATTGGTCATGCAAAATCAATTTGCCTTAATTACGGAATTGCTCGTGACTACAAAGGGAAATTCAATTTACGTTTTGATGATACTAATCCTGAAAAAGAAGAACAAGAATATGTAGATTCTATCATAGAAGATGTAAAATGGCTTGGAGCGGATTTTGAAGATCGTATTCTTTATGGCTCGGATTATTTTGAGCAGATGTATAAATGGGCTGTTGATCTTATCAAAAAAGGGAAAGCTTATGTTGATGATCTTAATGCAGATGAAATACGTTCTTCCCGCGGTACATTAACAGAAGCCGGTAAGGAATCTCCATTCCGGAATAGAAGCATTGAAGAAAATCTTGATCTTCTTGAAAGAATGCGTAAAGGCGAATTTCCAAATGGCTCAAAAACTTTGCGTGCTAAAATTAATATGTCTTCACCAAACATAAATTTACGCGATCCGATAATGTATCGAATAGTTCACGATGAACATCACCGTCAAGGGAACAGATGGTGCATCTATCCAACATATGATTGGGCTCACGGACTTGAAGATGCGATTGAAGGTATAACGCATTCCGTATGCACGCTTGAATTCGAAAACCATCGTCCTCTGTACGATTGGTTTTTAGATGAACTTGGAATTCATCATGCCCAGCAAATCGAGTTTGCGAGACTCAATTTAACTTATACTGTAATGAGCAAAAGAAAACTTTTACAACTCGTTAAAGAAAATTATGTAGATGGTTGGGATGATCCCCGAATGCCGACGGTAAGCGGATTTAGGAGAAGAGGTTATACACCGGAATCTATCCGGAATTTTGCAGAGATAATAGGCGTAGCAAAACGCGATGCACTTACTGATATTGCTCTGCTTGAGTTTGCGATTAGAGATGATTTGAATAAACATGCACAGAGAGCAATGACCGTTTTACATCCGCTTAAAGTCGTTATAACAAATTATTCGGGAGAAGAAGAACTCGACGGAGTGAATAATCCTGAAGATCCGTCTATGGGAATTAGAAAGATTCCATTTACAAATGAAATTTATATAGAGCAAACAGATTTTACGGAAGCCCCCCCGAAAGGTTATCATCGTTTAATTCTGGGTGGAGAAGTACGATTACGTTACGCTTATATTATTAAATGTGAAGAAGTGATTAAGAATGATAAAGGTGAAGTAACAGAACTCCGCTGTACTTACGATCCCGATACAAGAAGCGGAACCGGCAACAGCAAAAAGAAAGTTAAAGGAACAATTCATTGGGTTTCTGCAAAGCACGCAATTGAAGCTGAAGTCCGTTTGTACGATAGATTATTTACTGTTGAATCGCCTGATTCTGATAAAGAAAAAAGTTTTTTAGATTTTATGAACCCTAACTCATTGGAAATTATTCCCAACGCTTTGATCGAACCATTTGTTAAACATTCAAAGAAGGGTAACCGTTTTCAGTTTGAGCGGCATGGATATTTTTGTGTTGATACAAAATTCACTTCAAATGAAAAATTAGTTTTTAATAGAACTGTTACTCTGAAGGATAGTTGGGGTAAAATAAATCAATAACATTTTACTACCCAAGTTATAGCCGGATTTTTTTAATATGAGGGGAGAAAAATGATGTTATTTCATAATAAATTTCGAATTGAATCAACAAGATTGAAGAATTGGAATTATTCTAATCCATGGTGGTATTATGTTACAATAAACACAAAAGACCATAAAAAATATTTTGGAAAAGTTGACAGTGGAAAAATGGTTTTAAATGAATTAGGCATAGTTGCAAAAAGATATTGGGAAGAAATACCAATACATTCTCCTAATGTGGAAATAGATTATTTTGTAACAATGCCGAATCATTTGCACGGTATTATTATAATAAATCCAATTTCGGAAATCAAAAATGTAGAGACGCCCGATCGGGCGTCTCTACTAAAACCAATACTCGGTTCAATTGTAAATCAATTTAAAGGATCAGTAAAACGCTGGGCAAATAAAAATGATTATTCTTCTTTCACATGGCAGACACGATTTTATGATCGAATAATTCGCAACGGAAAAGAATTATTCAAGATTAGAAAATATATTGTTGATAATCCTATAAAATGGGAAATTGAGAAAGAGTTACTGGAAAATATTGAACTATAAAACAAATTTTTATAATATCATTTTTATGAATGAAAACAGTTCCGATAAAGAGTCTCCTAAGAAAGAAAAAGAAATAATCTTTAACGTACACGAATCTACCCCCGATCCCATAATCGAATTAGATGTTGTAGCGCAATCAATAACAGATCTTAAAGAAACCAAAGAAGCTCTCCGGGAAAGTGAAGAGAAATACAGAATGGTATTTTCTAATGTCCCGCTTGGCATTCTCCATTTCGATTCAACCGGAAAAATCACAGCATGTAATGATAATTTTATCAGTATAAGCGATTCGAAGAGAGAAACAATTATTGGTGCGTTACTATCCGAAGCTTTAGATATTAATATGGTATCGGCAATCGAGCATACACTTGCCGGAACGATAGGGCATTACGAAGGGGAATATTTATCTAAAACTTCAGGTAAAATTACGCCTGTTAGAGTAAACTTTGCGCCAATCATTCTTGATAACGGAACTATCAGCGGCGGTGTGGGAATATTCGAAGATATAACCGAGCGCAAACAAATCGAACGAATTTTTTTCCATGATATATTAAATACTGCCGGCAGTTTAAATAATATGCTTGAGATAATTGATGATGAAACATTGAGTGATGTTGAAAGGAAAGAGTTAATGAAAGTATTAGATGAAATTGCAAAAAGAATAATTGATGAAATAGTGACACATCGCCACCTTGTATCATCCGAAAAAAGTAAGATCAAATTGAATATTCAAAAGATCAACTCGATCAATTTTCTTAGACGAATGTATGATTCATTTAATCACCAGGACATTTTAGGGAATAAATTATTGCTGATATCCCCGGAAGGAATAAGTGCTGAAATTGAAACCGATGAAACTTTGCTTGGTAGAGTTGTTAGCAATATGATCAAGAATGCCGTCGAAGCTTCTTCCGAGGGTGAAACAATTACATTGAACTGTGGTGTTCGTAATGGTATGGTTTTCTTTTCAGTTCATAATCAGTCAATTATACCCGAAGACATTCAACCGCAATTATTCAATCGTTCCGTTTCTACAAAGGGTGCCGGGCGGGGAATTGGAATTTACAGTATGAAATTTCTTACCGAAAAATATTTGAATGGAATAATCTCTTTCACATCAACAAAGAAAAACGGAACTACTTTCGAAGTAAGTTATCCTCAAAAATTTGTAGGCAACACTCAATCTATTTGATTTTTTCCAATGCTGTATCAATTCTCTTAACTACTTCTTCCTTACCAAGAATTGTAACTATGTCAAAAACTCCCGGGCCGGTGCTGGTTCCCGAAATGGCAAGACGGAGGGGGTGAATAAGTTTTCCTTTACCAATATTAAATTCTGTTGCAACATTAGTGAGCTCAAGTTCGAAATCTTCTTTGATAGGATTACGAAGACTGGTAAATGCATTGCGGATTTTTCTTAAATGATTTGGAGTTTCGGAATTCCAGTTCTTCTCAATAGATTTTTGTTCATACTCCATTGGTGCGGTATAGAAATATTGGCAGTTAGTTATAAATTCTTTAATAAAACTTACTCGCTCTTTCATTGCTCCAATGATTGATAAGAGAAATTCATCAGAATAATTTTGATTACTGAATTCTGATTTCTGAATATTTTCTTTCAGCATCGTAAGAATTTCATTGTTGGTTTTTTTTCTAAGATGTTCTGCATTTAACCAATTTAGTTTTTCGATATCGAATACGGCACCGGATTTGTTAACCCGTTCTAATGAGAAATTTTCAATCAGTTCATTCATTAGATAAAATTCTTTATCGTCTCCCGCGTTCCAGCCTAATAAAGCAACAAAGTTAACAAGGGCTTCTTTTAAAAAACCTTTTGCTCGGTAGTCTTCTACGGCGACGTCGCCTTGTCTTTTACTCAATTTGGATCTATCAGGATTCAATAATAACGGTAGATGTGCAAAGATTGGCCTATCCCATCCGAACGAATCATATAACAATACATGTTTGGGAGTTGATGAAAGCCATTCTTCGCCACGGATAACATGGCTAATTTCCATTAAATGATCGTCAACAACATTTGCAAAATGATAAGTAGGGTAGCCGTCGCTTTTTATCAATACTTGATCGTCAACATTATTACTATCAAATTCAACATGGCTGCGAATAATATCATCAAAAATAATTTTTTGGCTCGGTCTAACGTTTAAGCGAACGACAAACGGAATTTTGTTTGCAATATTATTTTCGATCTGACTTTTACTAAGTAATAAACAGTGCTTGTCGTATTTTGCTTGAGGAAGTTTTTGCTTTTGTTGTTCCTTTTTTAATTCTTCAAGACGTTCTTGGGTGCAAAAACAATAATAAGCATCTCCTCTAATAATTAATTCTTGTATATATTTTTGATACATATCGAGGCGTTGAGATTGTAAATATGGTCCGAAATTACCACCAACTTGCGGTCCCTCATCAAAATCCAATCCGCACCATTTTAAAGCTGAAATCAAATTTTCAACAGCACCTTCTACATAGCGGCTGCGGTCTGTATCCTCTATTCTCAATACAAATTTACCGTTGTTCTTTCTTGCAAATAAATAATTATAAAGAGCGGTTCTAAGACCGCCCACATGCAAATATCCTGTAGGACTAGGGGCAAATCGGACACGAACGGACTTCACTAATTCTCCTTTTGAAATGTCTTGTTACAAATATAAAAAAGTTAATCTGTTTCTTATAATAATTAGATTGAAATGAGACAAAGAACTGAACTTAGCTTTGTGATAGTTATCATTATCTATTTTCTTTTCGATAAAAAATTCATAAGTTGATTTGTAGTTACAATGAATAATGATTGGATTCCCTCTTCTCCGGTTATTAAATAAAAAGCTCAGCTTTTCTTTAATATATATTCTAAAATAAATCGAAGGAGGAGGGATGAAGAAACATATTTGGTTTTATTTTATCGTTGTTAGTCTTTTTGCACTTTTTATGGCATCAAGCTGCAAAAAAGATGAAAATCCAAGCGAACCAAACAGCAACAATCCCCAAGCACAAAATTACGGTCTACTTCTTGGCAGAGTTCAAAATGAATCCGGAACACTGTTAGGTTCTGTTAGCGTAACTATTCAAGGCAAAGTAGTACAGACTAATGAACAAGGTTGGTTTAGTGTTTCAGAATTAACAGCCGGGACAAAAAAACAAGTTTCGTTTTCTAAGTCTGGATATTTGTCAACTTATAAAGTAGTTGATATAAATACTGGTCAGAGTTCATTTATTGATGCAACTTTATCAACAGCACCTCCTACTCAGACAGTAACCAGTACAGGCGGCTCAATAACTCCTACCGGCGGCGGTCAGATTACTTTTCAATCCGGTTCATTCACTGATTCGAACGGCAATCCATTTTCAGGTCCTGTAATGGTTTCAGCAAAATATTTTGATCCTACAGGTTCAACATACAATCAAGTATTTCCGGGTAATTTTTCTGGCGTAACTCAATCCGGTGCAGAAGCTACGTTTCAATCATTTGGATTTATTGATGCCAATCTAAAATCAACAAGCGGTTCTACAATTAAATTAGCAAGCGGTAAAGCCTCAACACTTACAATTCCTATTCCAACATCAATGCAAAGTTCCGCCCCGGCTACCATACCTATGTGGTATTATGATACTACTGCTGCAACTTGGAAAGAAGAAGGAGTGGCAACAAAAAATGGCAACAATTATGTAGGCACTGTTACACATTTTACCTCATGGAATTGGGATCGTATATATGATGTATGTTACATTACAGGTAGAGTAATTGATGGTGACGGCAATCCAATTCAGAATGCTTATGTAACTTGCGATGGTGTTGATTATACGGGTCAGTCCTACAGATACACAGGTTCTGACGGAAGATTTAATATTGGTGTGCGTGTTAGCTCGACAGTAAAAGTTAAAGCGTCAAAGGACGGTACAACCAGCTCGCCACTAACAGTTACAACTCCTACAACAAATGGCGGCACAAAAGATATTGGTGATATTATTTTAGCTCCACCAGTTGCATCAATTACATTAACATGGGGTGCGTCTCCTGCTGATGTGGATAGTCATCTATTAGTTCCAGTATATAATTCACAAGGTCCCGGACATGTTTTGTGGAGTTCAAAAGGATCTGCAACTAGTTATCCTTATGCCAATTTGGATACTGATGATAGAAATGGTTTTGGACCTGAAGTAGTAACTATTTATAGAAAATTTCCCGGAACATATAAATACATAGTTCACAATTGGTCGGGAGAAAGTTCTGGACCATTAGCAAGTTCTGGCGCAAAAGTTACATTAATTATTGGCGGATCTCTTTATACATTTAGCGTCCCAACAAGCAATCCGAATAGTTATAATACATGGAGAGTATTTGAATTAGTGATTTCGGCTAGTGGCGGA